>Ga0116226_10000868_pt1 | contig 26395 bp, 24 predicted proteins | sample S1TSphfallax_FD_89692 | JGI IMG/M metagenome (GOLD analysis project Ga0116226, IMG submission 89692) | Host-associated microbial communities from peat moss isolated from Minnesota, USA - S1T2_Fa - Sphagnum fallax MG | ecosystem: Host-associated > Plants > Peat moss > Unclassified | place: USA... | reverse complement strand
CAAACACCACGACGCGGCCGGTGCCGCCGGACTTGAGCCAGTGATGCACGAAGTTCGAGCCGATGAAACCCGCGCCGCCGGTGACGAATAAATTATGCGGTTCGAAGCTCATCGAGCATGGTCCTCAAATTGTGGCGCCAATGATCGGCCGGCACGCGAATGGCGGCGCGCGTCGCCGTCGTATCGAGCAGACTGAACGCCGGCCTCGTGGCACGCGCCGGATACTGGCTGCTTGAAATCGGTGCGATGGGGATGGCCCTCTGCAGCAAGCCGCGCGCCAACGCTTCGTCCTGGATCGCCACGGCAAAGTCATACCAGCTGGCCACGCCGAGATCGGTCCAGTGATGGATTCCGGGAGCCGCGTTGGCGTCGATCAAGCCCCAGATGGCGCGGCCGATGCTCGTTGCCCAGGTGGGTGAGCCGATTTGATCGCTTACCACGGAGAGCTGCGGCTTCTCGCGCATCAGGCGCAGCATGGTGAGCACGAAATTCTTGCCCGTCGAGGCGTAAACCCACGAGGTGCGCAGCACAATGCCGTGCGCCACGCCGCCGTGCGCCGCAGCGCGGGAACCCACCACATGATGTTCACCGCCGAGCTTGCTCGAGCCGTACACGCTCAACGGGTGCGTCGTATCGCCCGGCAGGTAGGCGCGGCTCGATTTGCCGTCGAACACGAAGTCGGTGGACAGATGCAGCAGCCGGCAGCCCACGTGCGCCGCGGCGCGCATCAGCCCGGCGACCGCGGTGTCGTTGACGGCGAAGGCCTGCGCGGGCTGATCCTCGGCCAGATCTACCGCCGTGTAGGCAGCCGCATTCACCACCCATTCCGGCCTGATCTGCTCGAACGCGCGCGCGACGGCCGCGGCATCGACGATATCCAACGCCGCTCTGGTGCGCGTCACCACCTCGTGGCCGCCGCGCTGCGTGACCGCCACGGCGTTTGCCACTTGGCCGCCACCGAGAACGAGCACCTTCACGGGCTGAACACCGTCACGCGAAGGTCTCGACCTCGGCCAACGAGGAACCCTTCTCGTCCTTGACCGACAATTTGGGCGCCACGCCAGGCGGCAGCGGCCACTGCACGCCGAGCGAGGGGTCGTTCCACATCAGCGTCCTTTCATGCGCGGGGCTGTAAAGATCCGTGCACTTGTACAAGAAATCCGCGCTCGCCGAGGTAACGAGCATGCCGTGCGCCAGCCCCGGCGGCACCCACAGCATGCGGTGATTCTCATCCGAGAGCGCCACGCCCCACCAGCGCCCGAAGCTTGGGCTGCTGCGGCGAAGGTCGACCACGACATCGTAGACGGCACCTTGCGTCACGCGAACGAGCTTGCCTTGGGTGTGCTGCACCTGGAAATGCAGTCCACGCAGCGTCCATTGCGTGGAGCGGCTGTGGTTGTCTTGCACAAAGGTGGCGTTGATGCCGGCGGCAGCGAACTTCTGCACCTGCCAGGTTTCGAGAAAAAAACCGCGCGCATCGCCGAAGACCTGAGGCTCGATCAAGATCACATCCTTGAGCGGGGTTTCAACGAACTTCATGCCGGACGATGCCTCATGGATTCCTCCTCCTTCACGATGCGCATCAAGTACTCACCGTATCCGCTCTTCGCCAGCGGCTGGGCAAGGTTCAATACCTGCCTGGTGTCGATGAACCCGGCGCGCCAGGCGATCTCCTCCACGCACGCCACCTTCAAGCCCTGGCGCTCCTCGATGATGCGCACGAACACGCCGGCGTCGAGCAATGAATTGTGTGTGCCGGTATCGAGCCAGGCGGTGCCGCGGCTCAAGCGCTCCACATGCAGGTCGCCGAGCTTGAGGTAGGCGCGATTCAAGTCCGTGATCTCCAATTCACCGCGCGGCGAAGGCTCGAGGGCCCGCGCCAGCGCCGGTGCGCGCTCATCATAAAAGTAAATACCGGTGACGGCATAGTTCGACGGCGGTACCTGCGGTTTCTCCAGCAAGTCCTTGACCCCGCCGTCCGCGTCGAACTCGACCACGCCGTAGCGCTCCGGATCGTGCACGTAGTAGCCGAACACGGTGGCGCCCGTGGTGCGCTGCGACGCGGATTGCAGCAGCGCAGTGAGATTCGAGCCGTAGAAAATATTGTCCCCGAGGATCAGCGCGGAGGGCGCACCGTTCAAAAACTTCTCGCCCAAGACCAGAGCCTGTGCAATGCCGTTCGGCACGGCTTGCACCACGTACTCGAAGGACACGCCCCACTGCTCGCCCGTTCCGAGGAGCTCGCGGAACGAATGGTTGTCGCGCGGCGTGGTGATGATGAGGAATTCACGGATCCCCGCCAGCATCAGGGTGGCAAGCGGGTAATAGATCATCGGCTTGTCGTATACCGGCAGCAGCTGCTTCGACAGCGACAGGGTGATGGGGTGCAACCGGGTGCCCGCGCCGCCCGCCAATATGATCCCTTTGCGTGGTTTCATGCTCCCTGTCACTTCCGGTGTGAGTTGATGTAGCCGATCAGCTTGCCAAACCCATCGGCGCCATCGCCCACCGGTCCCTTGGCTTCGGCAATCGAAATGCCGCCAGCGAGCTTCTTGCCCAATTCCACGCCGAATTGGTCGAAGGAGTTGATGCCCCAGATGGTGCCTTGCACCAGCACGCTGTGCTCGTAGAGCGCCAGGATGGAACCCAAGGTGCGGGCCGTGGTCTGGGAATAGAGCAGCAGCGAACTCGGGCGATTGCCCTCGTGCACGCGATGCGGTGCGATGCGGGCGATGTCCGCGGCCGCCATCCCGGCGGCGCGCATCTCGCTCTCGACCTGTTGCTGCGTGTGACCGAAGGCGAAGGCCTGCGACTGTCCCAGGCAATTCTGCAGCGCGAGGTCCTGACCGTCGGTGCCGCCCCACGAGCCGCGCAGCGGCGCAATGAAATCGAGCGCCGCCGTCGGCGTCCCCTGATGCAGCATCTGGAAGAACGAGTGTTGCGCGTTCGAACCGGGCTCGCCCCACACCACCGGGGAGGTGGCGAAATCCACGCGCGCGCCGGTCAAGGCCACCGACTTGCCGTTGCTCTCCATCTCCAGCTGCTGCAGATACGCGGGCAGGCGCGCCAAACGCTGGTCATACGGCAGCACCGCGAGCGTCGGCAGCCCGAGAAAAGTCCGGTTCCACACGCTCAACACCCCGGTGATCACCGGCAGATTCCGCTCGAAGGGCACGCTGGTGAAGTGCTCGTCGATGTCGCTCGCGCCGGCCAGAAACTCCTCGAAGCGCTCGCTGCCGAGCACGATCTCGGCGACTAGGCCGATGGCGGACCACACCGAATAACGCCCGCCGACCCAATCCCACATGGTGAAGCGGTGATCGGAGGCAATGCCGAACTTGTCCATGGCCTCGGCGTTGGTCGACACGGCGACGAAGTGGTTTGCCGCCGCCTTCTCGCCCAAGGCACCGACGATCCACGCCCGCGCCGCATTGGCGTTCGACTGGGTTTCCTGGGTGACGAAGGTCTTGGAGCACACGATGACGAGCGTTTCCGCAGGATCGAGGCTGCGCGTCAAGTCCTCGAGCTGCGTGCGATCGACGTTCGACACGAAGTGCGGCGTGATGCCGCCGGTCCACTCGCTGCGCAACGCCTCGCACACCAGCAGCGGACCCAAGTCCGATCCGCCGATGCCGATGTTCACCACGTGCTTGAATTTCTTGCCGGACAGCCCGAGCTTTGCGCCGCCACGCACTTGCGCGGCGAATGCCGATAATTTCCGCCGCGATTCCTTGACTTCCTTTTGAATCGCCGCATCGCCGGCGAAGCTCGAACGCAGCGCCGTGTGCAGCACCGCTCGGTTCTCCGTGGTGTTGATCTTGTCGCCGCGGAACATGGCAGCGATGCGCTCCGCGAGTCCCGCCTCGCGGGCCAGATTGAACAGCAGCGCCATGGTTTCGCGCGTCACCCGCTGGCGCGAATAGTCGAGCAGCCAGGCGCCGGTCTCGAGATGAAAATCCTGCCAACGGTTCGGGTCCGACGCGGTCATATCGCGCAAGTGTTGCTTGGCGACCGATCCTGCGTTCGAGGCCACCGCGCTCCACGCCGCCAGCGAAGAATTCAATGAGCTCATAATGGGTGCCTGCGCAGGTGAATGAGGGGCCATGAATTACGGGCGATAGTAGGCAAGATACCATTCCACGAATTGCTTCACACCCTCTTCCAGGGCGGTCCGCGGCCGGTAGCCGACGTCGCGGGCCAACGCTTCCACGTCGGCCCAGGTGTCCAGGATGTCCCCCGGCTGATTGGGTTTAAGGTTGCGCACCGCCTTGCGGCCCAAGCACTGCTCCAACACATCGATGTAGCGCAACAACGACACCGGACGTTGATTGCCGATATTGTAAACCTTATACGGCGCGTTGCTGCTGCCGGGCGCCGGCGTCATGGCATCCCACTGCGGATCGGGCGCGGCGACGTGATCGAGCGCAGCCGCGACGCCGCGCGCGATGTCGTCCACATATGTGAAGTCGCGCTGGTGATTGCCCTCGTTGTAAAGATCGATGGGTTTGCCCGCCAAAATGTTCTTGGTGAACAGAAACAACGCCATGTCCGGGCGCCCCCACGGGCCGTACACGGTGAAGAAACGCAAGCCCGTGGTCGGCAACCGGTACAGCGATGAGTAGCTGTGCGCCATCAGTTCATTGGCCTTCTTGGTGGCCGCGTACAGGCTCAAGGGATGATCGACATTCTGCTGCTCCGAAAACGGCAGGCGCGAGTTGGCGCCGTACACGGAACTGGTCGAGGCGTACACCAGATGCTCGATGCCGCCATGGCGGCATCCCTCGAGCACGTGCAGGAAGCCGGTGACGTTGCTCTGCAGGTAGGCGTGCGGATTCTGGATCGAGTAGCGCACGCCGGCCTGCGCAGCGAGGTGCACCACGCGCTCGAACTTCTCGGTGCGAAACAATTCCTCCACCACATCGCGATCCGCCAAGTCCGCCTTCACGAAACGAAAATTGGCGGGGCGGCTAACCGCGGGGCGGCCGGCCGCAACGCGGCCAAGCTCGCGCAGGCGCGCGAGCTTCAACTCCGGGTCGTAGTAGTCGTTCAAGTTGTCCACGCCGACGACTTCATCGCCGCGCTCGAGCAGCAGCTTGGCGGTGTGAAAGCCGATGAACCCGGCCGCGCCCGTGAGCAGCAGCTTCACTGGCGGCGCCAGACCGTGTTGCCGCCCGAGGCCTTGTCGAGAATGGCGAGCACGTGCTGGTGCGCCGTGAGTTCATCCTCGGTCGCTTCGATCACGACGATGTTCCGTCGCAGCGCAGCACGCGCGGCATGGGCGACCGCATCGACGCTGCGCGCGCCGTCCGACTCGGCGCTCAAGGTGAGCATCACCTGACCGCCGGTCATCGCCAGATAGACTTCGGCGAGAATGCGTGCATCGAGCAGCGCACCGTGATAATCGCGATGCGAATTATCGACCGAGTAGCGCTTGCAGAGCGCGTCGAGGTTGTTGCGCTGCCCGGGATGCATCTTGCGGGCAAGCGCCAGAGAATCGAGCACGCGGCACAGTGCGCCGATGCGATGCTCGCTCTGCAGCCGTGCGAGCTCCGCATCGAGGAACGCCACGTCGAACGGCGCGTTGTGAATGATCAATTCCGCGTCCCGGATGAACTCCAGGAACTCGGGGGCCACGTGCTCGAACAACGGCTCGCTCGACAAGCGTTCGCGCGTCAGCCCGTGAACAGCTTGCGCGCCCTCATCGACGTCGCGCTGGGGATTCAAGTAGCGGTGGAAGGAGCGGCCGGTGAGGCGCCGGTTCAACAGCTCGACGCAGCCGATTTCGATGATGCGGTGCTGCTGCTCGACTTCCAGCCCGGTGGTTTCCGTATCGAGTACGATCTGACGCATCAGCGGTCAGCGCCCCGCGAGCATGCGATCGATGGCGAGATTGGCAAGTTGGTCGACGTATTCATTCTCCTCGTGTCCCGAGTGGCCTTTGACCCAGTGCCACTCGATATCCTGCGCCGCCACAGCATCATCCAGTTGCTGCCATAGATCTTGATTCTTCACCGGCTCGCGCGCCGCCGTCAGCCAGCCGCGCGCCTTCCAATTGGGCATCCATTCGGTGGCGCCCTGCAGCACGTATTTCGAGTCCGTATACAGCTTTACGGCGCAGCGCCGCTTGAGTGCGCCCAAGCCCCCGATGGCCGCGCACAGTTCCATACGATTGTTGGTGGTGGCCGCTTCGCTGCCGGTCACTTCGCGACGTTCGGTACCGCACACCAGCAGCGCCGCCCACCCGCCGGGTCCCGGGTTGCCGCGACACGCGCCGTCCGTGTAAATCTCCACTTTGGTCATCGATGGAATTTTACGGGCCAACCTTGGTCGTGGGTTCCACCGCGGCCACCAACACACGCTGGCGCACGCGGCGGCGCGGCCGCACGAAGGTGAGCGTCGAGACGCGTTTACGCGCCTTCAGAAGGTACGCGCCCGACAGCCATGGCGCGCTCGCGTGAAAGTCGGCCGGATGCGCGCGACCCTTCAAGGGCAATGGCGGCAGGTATCCGAAAGCGCCGTCCACGTCGAAGCCGAGCAGTGCCACCCAGTCGCGCAAGCGCCGCTCCGAGAGCAGCCGCTGCGTGCGCGGCGGAAAGGCCGGCCGGCGGAACAACCGGCCGAACGCGCGCCGCACGCCCCAGCCGCTGAAGGGGTTGAAGCCACAGATCATGAGGCAACCCTCGGCGGTGAGGATGCGCTCGGCTTCGCGCAGCACGGCGTAGGGATCAGGCACGAGTTCCAGGGTATGGGGCAGCAAGATGGCGTCGATCGAGTCGGAGCGAAACGGCAGGGCGTCGAGCGGCGCGCACAAGGTAACGCCCGGCGCGATTTCCGGGGCGACCAAGGTGGTGTGTTGCGTACGCGCGCCGTCCAGCAGGTGATGGGCCGGACCCCATGCGCCTACCTGCAGCAGTTCGAAGCCGAAGACATTGTCGAGCGCCAAGGGTGCCAAGGCCGCCTCTTCGCGCAGCACGCGGCTCCCCAGAGGGCTTTCGAACCAATCGTTAGGCGCCGTCGTTCGCGTCGCGTCCACCCCGAACTCCTCGTTTAAAATAGTAGCGAAGTTGGCATGTTACAGGTTAAATACGCCGCAAAATGTCAAACCAAGATTTGCCGCTGCGCGTGCACCCGGTGCCCGCATTTTCCGATAACTATATCTGGCTCATCGAGTGCCCCGCCGCCCCCGGACGCGTCGTCGCGGTGGACCCAGGGGATGCCGTCCCCGTGATCGCCGCACTGAAGTCCCAAGGCGCAAGCTTAGCCGCCATTCTGCTGACTCACCATCACCCCGATCATATCGGCGGGGTTGACGAATTGAAGCGCCATTGGCCGGCGGCTGCCGTCATCGCCCCCGACGATAAGCGCATCGAGCAGCGCACACGTACGGCACACGACGGCGATCGCTGCGATTTGCCCGACTTGGGACTTGGCTTCGAGATTTTGGGGATCCCGGGGCATACCCTCAGTCATATCGCATTTTGGGGGCATGGAGCGCTGTTTTGCGGGGATACCCTGTTCAGCGCGGGCTGTGGACGCATGTTCGAGGGCACACCTAAGCAGATGAATGCTTCGCTCGGTCGGTTGCGGGCTCTGCCGCCGCAAACGGCCGTCTATTGCGGCCACGAATACACCGCCGCGAACCTGAAGTTCGCCCTCGCCGTGGAGCCGGCCAACCGCGCCGCCGAAGCCTACCGCGAGCGCGTAGCCGGCTTGCGCGACAGCGGACTGCCAACGCTTCCCTCCACCTTGGGCTTGGAAATTCAGGTGAACCCGTTTCTGCGCTGCGAGATTCCCGGCGTGGCCGCCGCTGCGGCCGCGCACGCGGGCAAGTCCTTGAGCGAGCCCACCGAGGTGTTCGCCGTGCTGCGCGCCTGGAAAGATCAGTTTCGTTGAGCATGACCATCCCGACGCGACATTGGACCTTGGGGACGATGCTGCTGTTCCTCTGCGCCGGCTGCGCACATCAGCCGCCGGCTCCGCCTCCCCGGCCGCCCCTGGAACTACCTCCCGCGGCCGCGCCTGCCACGACGCCCATCGCGCCGGACGCCGGCGCCACCGCCGCCCCGTCGCCGATCACCCTGCCCCGCGAGTGGCAGCATCACAACGGCGAGGACTATGACGATTTGTTCGACCGCATGCGCGCGGGCTTCGCATTCGATGAGGTGCAAGAGCCGGCGATCGATGTGCAGCTCGCATGGTTCGAACACAACCCGGACTACTTGGAACGCGTCTTCCAGCGAGGGCAACGGTACCTCTACCACGTCATCACCGAGGTCGAGGCGCGCGGCATGCCGCTCGAGTTCGCGCTGCTGCCGGTGGTCGAGAGTGCCTACGAACCCTTCGCGTATTCGACCAGCCGCGCCGCCGGATTGTGGCAGTTCATTCCGGGCACCGGCATCCGCTTCGGCCTGAAACAAGACTGGTGGTATGACGGGCGGCGCGACGTGCTCGAATCGACGCGCGCCGCGCTCGACTATCTGCAGGAGTTGCACGATCAGTTCGACGGCGATTGGCTGCTCGCCATTGCGGCCTACAACGTCGGCGAGAACACGGTGCAGCGCGAATTGGATTTCAACCGCGCCAACGGCAAGCCTGCGGATTTCTGGCACCTGCGCCTGCCGGCGGAAACGCGCGCCTACGTGCCGAAACTGCTGGCACTTAAGCGCTTGATGGCGGAGCCGGAACGCTACGGCATCGAATTCGCAGCCATACCGAACGAACCCTACTTCGCGGTCATCGAAACCGACTCGCAGATCGACCTGAAGATTGCGGCGGAATTGGCCGGTACCAGCTACGACGATCTGGTGGCGTTGAATCCGGGCTACAACCGCTGGGCCACAGACCCTGAGGGCCCGCATCGCATGCTGGTGCCGATCGACAACGCCGATGCCTTCGAGACGGCGCTGCGCACGCTCGCGCCTGAGGATCGGGTGCGCTTCGTGACGCACGTGGTGACGCGCAGCGACACGCTGGCGGGCATCGTCAAGCAATACGGCTCATCGGCCGTGGTGGTTGCCAAGCTCAACGAGTTGAAGGGCACCAAGCTCACGCCGGGCGAGACTTTGAAGATCCCGGAAATCACCGGCGTGATACCCGACAAGGTGCTGCTGGCAGCGCAGCGCGTCGACCGGCCGGAGACCGACGTCGGCGGCCGGCGCCGTCAGATCGTGTATCGAGTGCGCGCCGGCGAAACGTTGAGTTCGATCGCGCGTAGTCACGGCATGCCGGTGAGCACACTGGCGCAACTCAATAACCTGGGTGCGCAGGACACGCTGATCAAAGGCCAGCGTCTGGTGATCAAAGCGAGCGCCCGGCGTTATCGCGAGGAGCGCACCGCTTCCGCCGGCCGGCGCGTGGTCTATACGGTGCGCAGCGGTGATACCGTTTACAGCATCTCGCGCCAATTCCAAGTGTCCGTGCCGCAGCTGAAGAGCTGGAACGGCTTGAACAAGCATCATCCGATCAGGGCCGGCCGCCGGCTCGTCATGTACGTCGATTCGAACAAAACACAGGGGTAGGCACACTATGGGCTTCTTGAGCGGCAAGCGGGCTTTGATCGTCGGCCTGGCTACGGATCGGTCCATTGCCTGGGGCATCGCACAGGCGATGCATCGCGAAGGCGCGGAACTGGCGTTTGCACATATCGAGCGCATGACCGATCGGGTCGTGCCGCTGGCCAGGCAGCTCGGCTCAGAAATCACCTTCGTCATGGACGTGGCCGTCGATGCCGACATCGAGAAAGGCTTCGCCTTCTTGAAGGGTCACTGGCCGGCCTTCGACATCCTGGTGCACGCCGTCGCCTTTGCCCCCAAAGATGCACTCACCGGTGAATTCATCGACGCCACGACGCGCGAGAATTTTCAAACCGCCCACGACATCTCCAGCTACAGCCTCACGGCGCTGGCGCGCGCTGCACGCCCCTTCATGCACGAGCGCAAGGGTGCCATGGTCGCGTTGAGCTATCTGGGCGCGGTGAAATCCATTCCCAGCTACAACGTCATGGGACTGGCCAAGGCCAGCCTCGAGGCCAATGTGCGCTTCCTCGCGGCCGACCTGGGCCCGCAAGGCATCCGCGTCAACGCCATATCCGCGGGTCCGATCAAGACCTTGTCGGCGGCCGGCATTCCGGGCCTGCGCAAGATGCTGACGCATGTCGCCGCCGCCAGCCCCATCAAACGCAACGTCACCATCGAGGATGTGGGCAATGCCGCGGCCTTCCTGTGCTCCGATCTGGCCGCCGGCATCACCGGGGAAGTACTGTATGTCGACGGCGGCTACCACAACGTCGGCATGAGCTTTCCGGCGGATGGGGACGGCGCGTGATGACGGGCTGCAAAATCATTAAAATGGGACTCGCGGGCTGTCGGCCACGGGCTACGACCGCGGGGGTCAGCCTCCGCGGAACGCGTCGCGCCGGCCGCTGTCAACCTAAAGTGAACTTCAACGTTTGAACGGTTATTGTTGGGCGCGAACCGCGCCGGGTTTATTCAGAGGTTACATATGCTGGGTCAGAAATTCGTGCAAGTGGCCGCCACCGCGGCGGTAGGTTTGGGTTTGGCTGCCTGCAATACGATTGCCGTGAAAACCGACGCCGCACCGGGCACAACCGTCGGAATCTGCCACACGTATACCTTCGCGAACGAGCATGTGGCTAACGCCGACCAGCCGGCCGCCTACGGCAATCCGCTGAATGCTGAACGTCTGCGTATTGCCGTGCAAAATAATCTGGCCGCCAAGGGCATACAGCCTGCGGCCGATCGATCCACGGCCGATTGCGTGGTGGGATACGCCTTGGGCTCGCGACAGACCTTTGACCAGTACTACGCCGGATGGGGCGGTTATTGGGGCGGCGGATGGGGCGGTTGGGGACGCGGCCGCTACGGTTGGGGCGGCGGTTTCTATGACGGCCCGTGGCCCGAGACCCAGACCCGCATCGCCGTCGATCTCTTTGATAATCGTTCGCACAAGCCCATTTGGCATGCGTCTGCGAGCCAGGACACCGCCGAATTATCCGGCGCCGCAGCGGAGCAGCACATCAACGCAGCGGCCGCCGCGATCTTCAGCAAGCTGCCGTTGGTGGGCGGTACGACGACTTAAAGGTTTAGATACCGTAGAACAAAAGGTCGATGGCGGCGAGCAGTTCGCCGCGATTTTGCGCGAGGCTGAAGACCGCCGAGTTTAGATCGCGTGAGCGAATCAAACCCATTTGCGGAACGAGCACCACGTGCTGCTTCCCCCGTAGGTCGATCTTCGGCGTCAAGCGGCCGCCGGCCGTGAATTTACCGGGCGCTGCAATCGGCGCAACCAACTGATGGGTGGGACTTGCTGCAAGATCCGATTGCATCGCGACGACGAGCGGATACGCTGATCGTGCTGATGGGATGGGATTCACGAAGACGTCAAATTGCGCCATCATCCTCGCCGTAGTGAGCCCGAGCCATCTCGGCAAAACACCCGTGCTCTTCGACGTACTTGCCGATCGCCGCCAATTCTTTTTCGAGTTCGGCGCGCATCTCTATCGCGCGGCGCGCCGCGTATTCATTCGCGATGGCCTCTTCGGCAACCTGCGATGCGTTTATCCCTAAGCGCTTTGCCTTCACGTATAAATCCGAATTGAGCGTGACGCTCACCGTTTGCTTGGGTGCCTTGTTATCGTAGCCTCGATTACGCACACGTTAAAATTACACGGGTTCATCACCCGTGTCCAGGCCACTCTAGTGCAGCGTCACCGCCTCACCTCTCTGCGGCAGCCTTGGCTGCCGGCCGCTGCACGAAGAAGTAGTACAAGGCGGCCAAGACCAACCCGACCACGGCCACCAGCGCGAAGAAGCGATGCAGGGAGCCGGCGATCAGCTCAGGATGGCGTCCCACGGTCTCGCCCAGCCACGCCAGTACCGAGGTCCACAGTAGTGAACCCGCCAGCGTCGCCAACGCGTACCAGCGGAAATCGAGCCGCAGAATGCCTGCGGGAATGCCGATCAAATGTCGGATCACCGGCAAAAGGCGCGAGAAGAACACTCCGGCCGAGCCGAAGCGGGCCGACCAGGCCTCTGCCAGCTGCAACTTGGCAAGTCCCAAGCCGACGTAGGGTCCGAGCCGCACCACCGCCGGCCGACCGGCCCATCGCGAAGCCCAGTACATGAAGCTCGCGCCAACCCAGGAGCCCAGGGTGCCCGCCAGAACGATGCCGGCCAAGGAAAACTGCCCCTGGGTGTGTGCCAGATAGGCCGCGGGCGGGATGATCACCTCGCTCGGTATGGGAACGAAGGTGCTCTCCAGCGCCATCAGGCCTGCAATCAACAGATATCCGCCCTGCCCGAGAACCGATAAGTACCAGTCCGAGAACTGATGCAGCAGATGAGCCAATTATTCGATCGCCTGCGGATTGAGCGCCACGGAGGCGTCCGCACGCACCGCCGCCGAATAGCTCTGCGCCTCGCCCGATGCCAGGCGCACCGCCATTTGCCGGCGCAGATCCTCTTCTTTGAAGCCGCCGTCGGAGGGGTCTTCACGAACGGCACTCAGATCGTAAATCGCCGAATCGCCATTGGGCAGCGACACGCTGCCATACGTCGGCTTCTGTGCCGGTTTGACCGCGGTGAAAACGGAAACGCGGATGTCTACCGGCAGTTCCGGATCGTTGCGCAGCACGAACTTGGCCGCCGGTGCAGTCTGCCCCAAGCTCTTGGCGACCGCGTCCCAAAACTCGCCGCCATTCAAGCGCTTGATGGCATCAGCCGCAGCCGCAGCCGCCAGTTCGACGCCACGTTGCTTCTTCCACGCCGCGATGACCTCGCCGCGCACCGCCTCCAGCGGCTTCTGTTGCGGCAGCTTGTGGTCGGTGGCGCGCAGCACCACGCCACGTCCCTTATCGACCTCCACGATCGGGCTCAAGTGGCCGTCCAAGACATCGGCGCTGAATGCCGCGTCGATCACCGCCTGAACGTTGCCGAGCGCACCGCCACCCTCGCTGCGGCTGAAGTCCTTGATCTCGGAGACGGTCAGTCCCGCCTTGCGCGCCACGACATCGATGTCGGTGGTGTTTTGCAGCGCCGCGTCAGCGAGTTGGTCGGCCGCATCGTTATACAGACGCTCCGCTTCGTTGCGCCGGTATTCGCTATCCAGATCCGCGCGTGCCTGCTCGAAGGTTTTCACCGTCGCCGGCTGAATCGCGTCGAGCTTCAAGATGTGATAGCCGAATTGCGTCTTCACCGGGCCCTTGATCTCTCCCTCTTTCATGCCGAACGCCGCATCGGCGAATTCCGGCACGAATACCTTGCGCTCCGAGAAACCCAGGTCGCCGCCTTGCGCCGCGGATCCCGGATCTTGGGAATTCTCCTTGGCCAGCTTCGCGAAGTCCTCGCCCGCCTGCGCGCGCTTCAGAAGGGCCTCGGCCTTTGCCTTCACCGCCGCGTCGTCCTTCGGATCGCTCACCGTCAGCAAAATATGCCGTACGCGACGCTGTTCGGGCTGCGTGAAGCGTTCCGGCGTCTTGGTCTTCTGGTCCTCGTAGTAGGCCTTGAGCTGCTCCTCGCTGACGCTGACCTTTGCGCTCAACTGGCTCAAACTGATTTCCGCGTAACGCAGATCGACCGTTTCGGGCGTCATGTAATCGGATCTGTGCGCATCGTAATAGGCCTTCACGGCCGCATCGTCCGGCGTCGCCGTCTCGCCATACCTGGCCGCCGCCAGCGTGATCCAGGAAACCTCGCGCTGCTGGCGGGTGAGCGCGCGAATGCGCTGCAATTCCTGCGGCGTGACGAAGCTCGAGGCGCTCAACGCGGTCTCGAACTGGCGCAGCTTCACGTCGCGTTTGAACAGCTCCTCGATCTCGGACACAGATCGACCTTGAGCATGGAGCAATGCCAGCGCATGGTCCAGGTTGAACTTGCCGTCGAGCTGGAAGGCCGGCACCAGCGACATCTCCTGCAGGATTTCGCGGTCGCTGACGCGGTAGCCCAAGTCATCGGCGCGCGAGACCAGCGCCTCGCTGCTGACATAATCATCGAGCACGCGGCGCTTGATGTCGTTGCGCTGAGCATCGGTGAGATTGCCGTTCGCGGCTCGTTCCGCCTGAGCCAATGCCTGCTGATAGGCCTGACGCACATCCGCGCTCGAGATTTCGTGGCCGTTGACCTTGGCGGCGTAAGTTGGTGCGCTCAAGGTCCAGTTGATGCCCCAAAAAACGAACACGAGGGCGATGGCACCGAGCACCAAGCCCGCCACCCAGCCCTTCAACTTGTCGTGAATCGTTTGCAGCATGTTCTAACCCTACTCCCTACCCTTTCGCACCCGCGGCGCGGCCGTTCTAGGCTCGCGCGCTTCGCAAAGGAAATGGCGGAGTGGACGGGACTCGAACCCGCGACCCCCGGCGTGACAGGCCGGTATTCTAACCAGCTGAACTACCACTCCGCTGGTGTGGTGGGTGCTGAGGGGATCGAACCCCCGACCCTCGCCGTGTAAAGGCGATGCTCTACCAGCTGAGCTAAGCACCCTCTGGAAGAGGCGCCGAAGTCTACGCGAGGGCCACCCGCTTTGTCCAATGTAAAGCGGCGTGAGCACAGTCAGATCAGGCGTCATCGTGCGCCAAATTGACACTTGGATCGCCCAGCCGCATTGACGCAGCGTCGGCCAAGTCGGCGCATTTCCCTACATCATTCGAGTTGCAAGCCTGGCATATGCTAGGTATGGCAGGGGACACATCGATGCTGATGCGCATCGCCGCGGGCGAGAGTGTCGCCGTGCGCGACGGTGCCGTGCGCGAATGCATGGACCGTTATGGCGGCCTCGTCTGGCACATCGCCCGACGCTTGTCGCGCACGCAATCGGACGCGGAGGACGCCACTCAAGAAATCTTCCTGGACATCTGGCGCAGCGCCGGCCGATACGACCCGGCGCTGGGCTCCGGCAAGGTCTTCGTCACGATGATCGCCCGACGACGCTTGATCGATCGGGCGCGCAAATCGCGCTGCGAACCGCCGACCGACTCTTTGGAAACCCTCGCTCTCGCAGATTGGCCCGTGGATCCCGGCGCGGGATCAGACCGCTGCGCTGAGGCCGATCACGCAGGCGCGGCGCTTGCAATGCTCCCCACACCCCACCGCGAGGTCTTGGAACTCGGCCTGCTGCACGGCATGAGCCATAGCGCGATCGCGGCGCGGTTAGGCTTGCCGCTCGGCACCGTGAAGTCGTGCATGCGCCGCGGCCTGCTGCGAGTGCGCGACCTACTGCAGGTCAGTGCGCCGCTGGCGTCACCGGTCTAGTCGGCCGCCGCCGCCTCTTCTCGCCCGCGATCTCCGTCGGCGGCTTCACTTCGATCGGCGTCCCCGGCAGCGGAGTCGGCTGATGTGCCAACGCCACGGTCAGCACTTCATCGATCCACTTCACCGGTCGGATATCGAGTTTCTCTTTGATGTTGTCCGGCACCTCGGCCAGATCCTTCATGTTCTCATCGGGGATAAGAATGGTGGTGATACCGCCGCGATGCGCCGCCAGCAGTTTTTCCTTCAAACCGCCGATGGGCAGCACTTCGCCGCGCAGGGTGATTTCGCCCGTCATCGCCACATCGGAGCGCACCGGGATCTTGGTCAAGGCCGAGATCAAGGCGGTCGCCATGCCGACGCCGGCACTCGGACCATCCTTGGGCGTTCCGCCCTCCGGCACGTGGATGTGCACATCCACCTTCTGGTAGAAGTCGGTCTCGAGTCCCAGCATCGCCGAGCGGCTTCTCACCACCGTCATCGCCGCCTGGATCGATTCCTGCATGACTTCCCCCAGCTGCCCGGTGTGCGACAGCTTGCCCTTGCCCGCCACCACCGCGGATTCGATGGTCAGCAACTCGCCGCCCACTTCCGTCCACGCGAGGCCGGTCACCTGGCCGATGCGATTGCTCTCCTCCGCCTTGCCGTAACGGAAGCGCCGCACGCCCAGATACTTGTCGAGGTTCGCCGAATCCACCGTCACCACCTTCTCGGTGGGCGAGAGCAGCAGCTGCTTAACGGCCTTGCGCCCGATCTTGGATAACTCGCGCTCCAGGTTACGCACGCCCGCTTCACGCGTGTAGTAGCGAATCATGTCTTGAATCGCCGCATCCGCCACCACGAGCTCGTCCTGCTTCAGGCCGTTCTGCTTCACCTGTTTCGGCAGCAGATAGCGGCGCGCGATGTTGCTCTTCTCATCCTCGGTGTAACCCGCGATACGGATCACTTCCATGCGGTCCAGCAGCGGCGCGGGTATGTTCAAGCTGTTCGCCGTGCACACGAACATCACCTCGGAGAGATCGAAATCCACCTCCAGGTAATGATCGTTGAACGTGCTGTTCTGCTCGGGGTCGAGCACCTCGAGCAACGCCGAGGACGGATCGCCGCGAAAATCCGTCGACATCTTGTCGATCTCATCCAGCAGGAACAACGGATTGCGTACCCCGCACTTGGCGAGGTTCTGGATGATCTTGCCCGGCATGGAGCCGATGTAGGTGCGGCGATGGCCGCGGATCTCCGCCTCATCGCGAACGCCGCCCAAGGACATGCGCACGAACTTGCGATTGGTGGAACGCGCGATGCTTTGTCCCAAAGAAGTCTTGCCGACGCCGGGAGGACCCACCAGGCAGAGGATCGGCCCGCGCAGGTTCTTCACCCGCTGCTGCACCGCGAGGTACTCGACGATGCGCTCTTTGACCTTCTCCAGTCCGTAGTGATCCGCTTCGAGCACCTTCTCGGCCGCCGCGATGTCCAGGTGCACCTTGCTGCGCTTCTTCCACGGCGACTTCACCAGCCAGTCGACGTAGTTGCGCACCACGGTGGCTTCCGCCGACATCGGCGACATCAACTTGAGTTTGGCGAGTTCCGAATTAGCCTTCTCGCGCGCCTCTTTCGGCATGCCCGCCGCTTTGATGCGCTTTTCGAGTTCGCCGATCTCGTTCGGCGCATCGTCGAGTTCGCCCAATTCCTTTTGAATGGCCTTCATCTGCTCATTCAAGTAGTACTCGCGCTGGCTCTTCTCCATCTGCTGCTTGACGCGGCCGCGGATGCGCTTTTCGATCTGCAGCACATCCATCTCGCCCTCGATCACGGCGAGCATGTGCTCCAAGCGCTTGCGCACGTCCGGGATCTCGAGAACCTTCTGTTTCTCCGAGAGTTTCAAGGACATGTGGGCGGCGACGGTATCGGCCAGTCGGCCGGCTTGTTCGATGCCGGCCAGCGAGGTCAAAATCTCGGGCGGCACCTTCTTGTTCAATTTGACATATTGTTCGAACTGCGTGATCACGGAGCGCGTCAGCACGTCCATCTCGCGCTCCTCGTAGCGCTCGACATCCGGCAGGGAGGCGACTTCGGCGGAGAAGAACTCCCCTTCCACGAGTTTTTGAATGCTGGCCCGATCGACACCCTCGACCAACACCTTGACGGTGCCGTCCGGCAGCTTCAAGAGCTGCAAAATGGTGGCAACGGTGCCGACCCGGTAGAGATCTTCGCCCTTCGGGTCGTCAACGTCGGCCTGCTTCTGGGCCACGAGCAGGATGCGCTTGTCGGCCTTCATGGCCAGATCCAAGGCAACGATGGATTTTTCGCGTCCTACGAAAAGCGGGATCACCATGTGGGGATACACCACCACATCGCGCAGCGGCAATACCGGCATTCCTGCCGACGGGGTTGCTACCGCGGGAACATCAACTACGGGTTCGTCGCTCACTAGGCCTGCCTTCTGGTTTTAAGATCGGCGTTAATCACCGGCACTACGAACCATGCGGCCTCCGAACTTAAGTTTCAAGCTCGGCGTCAGTGATGGTCCGAGCCGGTCGGGCGGCGCTGTTCCTCTACCGGTGCCACCAGGCGAGTCTCCTCGGTCCGGTGGACGATGTAGGGCTTCTGGTGGCCTTCGATCACAGGCTCATCGACCACCACTTTCTGCACATTCCTCAGCGAGGGCAGGTCGTACATGGTGTCCAGCAGCACATTCTCGAGAATGGTGCGCAGGCCCCGTGCTCCCGTCTTGCGCTGCATCGCCTTGCGTGCCACCGATCGCAGCGCATCTTCGCGGAAGTCGAGTTCCACGCCTTCCATATCGAACAGCTTGCGATATTGCTTGGTCAGCGCGTTCTTCGGCTGCATCAAAATCGATATCAGCGCGTCCTCGTCCAATTCCTCCAACGTTGCGACCACCGGCAGGCGGCCGACGAACTCTGGAATCAAACCGTACTTGATCAAATCTTCAGGTTCCGTGTCGTGGAACACATCGTTGCCGTGCGGCCGTGCGTTCTGCTCGCGCACTTCCGCGAGAAACCCGATGCCGCTCTTGTGCGTGCGGTTCATGATGATCTTTTCCAGGCCCGCGAACGCACCGCCGCATATGAACAGGATGTTGGTGGTGTCGACCTGCAGGAATTCCTGCTGCGGATGCTTGCGCCCGCCCTGCGGCGGGACCGAGGCAATGGTGCCCTCGATCAACTTGAGCAGCGCCTGTTGCACGCCCTCGCCCGACACGTCGCGCGTGATGGACGGGTTGTCGCTCTTGCGCGAGATCTTGTCGATCTCATCGATATAGACGATGCCGGTTTGCGCCTTCTCGACGTCGTAGTCGCACTTCTGCAGCAGCTTCTGAATGATGTTCTCGACGTCTTCACCGACGTAACCCGCTTCGGTGAGCGTGGTCGCATCCGCGATGGTGAAGGGCACGTTGAGGAGTCGCGCCAGGGTCTCGGCCAGCAAGGTCTTGCCCGAACCGGTGGGTCCGATCAGCAGGATGTTGCTCTTGGCGAGCTCGACCTCGTCCCGGGAACGCACGCCTTCGGCACCGCGGGTCTGAAGGCGCTTGTAGTGGTTGTACACGGCCACCGACAGCACGCGCTTGGCGCGCTCTTGCCCGATGACATATTCGTCGAGGACTTTCTTGATTTCCTGGGGCTTCGGGAGCTTGTCGCGGGTGCGCTCGGCGCGCTCCTCGAGCTCTTCCCGGATGATGTCATTGCAGAGCTCCACGCATTCGTCACAGACGAAAACGGAGGGTCCCGCGATCAGTTTTCGAACTTCGTGCTGGCTCTTTCCACAGAAGGAGCAGTACAACAGCTTGCCATCGTCATGTTTGCCGCGCGAATCTTCGCTCATGCTGTCCTCAGATTGGCCTCGTCATCGGCCGCCGTGGGCGGCCGGCAACGTGGCTCGGTTCCTGACTATATAGCACCCGTATCCCCGGGCGCAAAGATAAGGACTTAGGCCCGTGACCAGGTTCCGGCCTGGACCACACCAAAGTCAAATGCCCGCGAGACCCTCAAGCCGGCGGGGGCGTCTCAGGACGCTTCTCCAGCATGGAATCCACCAATCCGTAGGCTTTTGCCTGTTCCGCGGTCATGAAATTGTCCCGATCGCTGTCCGCTTTGATGCGTTCGACCGTCTGGCCGGTGTGTTTGGCCAAAATCGCGTTCAGGCGGTGTTTGGTCTCCATGACGTCGCGCGCGTGGATATCGATGTCCGACGCCTGGCCCTGGAAGCCTGCCGAAGGCTGGTGAATCATGATTTTCGAGTTCGGCAGCGCGTAACGCTTGCCAGGGGCCCCGGCCGCCAACAAGACCGCCCCCATGGAGGCCGCCAGGCCGATGCAGGTGGTGCTGACATGCGGCTTGATGAACTGCATGGTGTCGTAGATGGCCAGGCCCGCACTGACCGAACCGCCCGGCGAATTGATGTAAATCGCGATGTCCCGGTCCGGATTCTCGGACTCCAGGAACAGCAGCTGCGCCACCACCAGGTTTGCCATGTAGTCCTCGACCGGACCCACGATGAAAATCAGGCGCTCCTTGAGCAACCGCGAATAAATGTCATAAGCCCGTTCACCGCGGGCGGTCTGCTCGACCACCATCGGTACCAAATTCAGCGCTCGAGTCGTCATTGCTTGCTGCCCCTTAAAGCTCAACCACCCACTTGAAGCTCACCTATCCACTATCCTGCACTCTCTGAGGACTTGATAGCACCATTTCAAGGCAAGCGCGCTCGACTAAGCCTCGAAGTTCATCAATTCTTTGAAAGTCGAGGCCTGATCGTGAACCTTGGCATGCGCCAGCACCCATTCCACCGCCTGGTCCTCGAGCGCCAGGTTCTCGATCTGCCGCATCGCATCGGCGTTCTGCAGATACGCGCGCTTCATCGCTCCCGCATCGCCGTAAGCACTCACCATTTCATCGAGCCGCTCATTGACCCGCGCCCGGTCGACCACGATCTTCTCACGGCGGATGATGTCGTTGAGCAGTAGACCGAGCGCCACCCGGCGGCGTGCCGGTTCCACCAACGGCTCGCGCGGCGGCGCCAACGCGGCGTCCTTGGCGCCCGAGCGGCGCATGGCCTCGAGCTGCATGTCGCGGATCTGGCCCTCGATCAAGACATTCGGAATCTCCAGCGGATTATTCGCATACAGCTTGTCCATGACCGCGCTCTTGTTGCGATTGCGCAGAGCCTGCGCCAGCTCGCGGTTCATATTGGCGGTGACATCCTCGCGCAGCTTCGCCACGCCGCCCTCGGTCACGCCGAATGCAGCGCAGAACTCATCATCAAGCTCAGGCAGTGCCGGTTCCTCGATCTTCTTCACCTCGGTGGCGAAGATCGCCTCCTTGCCGGCGAGCTCCGTGGCGCGGTAGTCGGCGGGAAAGTTCACGGCGATGCTGCGTTTCTCGCCGGGCAGCGCACCGATAAGCCCCTGCTCGAGCTGGGGCAGCATCCGGCCCTCGCCCAGGACGATCGCGATGTTCTCCCCTTTGCCGCCCGCAAACGGGACGTTGTCGATCGCGCCTTCGAAATCGATGGTCACCTTGTCCTTCAGGGCCGCGGCCCGCTCCACTTCAGCGAACTTCATCTGCTGTTGGCGCAGCCGCAGAATCATCGCGTCGACGTCGCTGTCGGCCACCTCCGCGGTGATCCGCGTGAGCTCCATCGTGTCGATGGGCTGCATGACCACTTCCGGGAATACCTCGAAGGTCGCGACGTATTTCAAGTCCTGACCTTCATCCATGCTCTGCGGCTCGATGCGCGGGCTGCCCGCGGGCGCCAGCGCATTCTGCGTCACCGCCTGCTCATAGCTAGACTGCAACAGCTCACCGATCACCTCACGGTGCACCTGCGGCCCGAACTGGCGGCGGATGACGTTGAGTGGCGCCTTGCCCGGCCGGAAACCGTTCAAGCGCGCGGTGCGGCTGATGTTCTTCAAACGTGCCGCGATTTCCTTGGCAACCTGCTCGGCCGGCACCTGCACCTGCATGCGGCGCTCGAGTTTGCCGATGTTCTCCACGGACACTTGCATGTCGATCCTCGTGACGTGTGTACTGTAATGGGGGCGCAGATGATACAGCCCGGGCGCACTTCGGGACAGTCGGGAATGGCCCGCGGATTGACTGCAACCCACTTCTCGAAATTGGACGACGTCAGAAACTGCGCGACGTCAGAAGACTGCGCTGAACCCAGCGGGCATCCACAACGTTGGTGCGAAAGGCGAGACTCGAACTCGCACGGGTTACCCCACCAGATCCTAAGTCTGGCGCGTCTACCAATTCCGCCACATTCGCGCCGGGAACAGCCGAATATGATAGCAGTTGGCGCAGCTTGATGACCGCATTGCGCAAGCCGCCCCCGGCCTACTGCCGCTCGCTCGTGGCGCCTCGCTTACCGCGGTTCACTTACCGCGGCTCGCTTTTTTTACCGCGGCTCACTTTCCCGCACGAGCAATCGCGCCACTTCCCGCAACGCCGGCAGGCCGTTCTCCAGCATGAAGTACAGCGGGCTGTCGCCATCGAAGGGCGCGCCCTTGTGCGGTGCGTGTACCCACGCCCACGCACGGTCCGCGGGATTGGCGTCCACGGTCAGCGAGTACTGAATGTTGGCGATCAAGGCCGCCCGTTCTTGCTGGGTGGCCGAGAGGCGCGGCGCCTGACCCAGGCGGTAACGCTCCAGCACCTGCGGTGAAGGGATCTTCAGCAAGCGGCACTGCTGCAGCGGGGAGAGCTCCCAGGCATCGGCGATGGCAAAGAAGCGCTTCAGCACGTTGCTGCTGGTGTGCCGCGCCGCGCGGCGCGTCGCGGGCTGCAATACCAATCGCGGTCCTGTACGAGACTTGCTGGACAAGGCGGTTCTCACGGTGATGCACAAAGCATACTCCCTAATGGTAAATTCGCTTGGTATCATGCGCGCGTGCCCACCTTCGCCGAACGGCTCGCACGAGCACATCAAGAGAGCGGCGGCCTGCTTTGCGTCGGCCTCGATCCGGATGCCGACAAACTGCCGCAAGATCTGGCTGCAACCTACGATCCGCTCTTGAGTTTCGGCCGCCGCGTGGTCGATGCCACCTGTGACATCGCCGCCGCCTACAAACCGCAGATCGCGTTTTATTCCGCGCTCGGTGCGGAAGCTGAACTCGCGGCGACCATCGCCTACATCCGCGCCAAGGCGCCGCACGCGCTCGTCATCCTGGACGCCAAGCGCGGCGACATCGGCAACACCGCGGTGGCCTATGCGCGTGAAGCCTTCGAGCGCTACGCGGCGGACGCCGTCACCGTCAATCCCTACATGGGCGAGGATTCGGTGCTGCCGTTTCTCGCGCGCCCGGACCGCGGCGCCATTTTGCTGTGCCGCACCTCGAATCCCGGCGCGCACGACTTCCAAGATTTGCTCATCGACGGCCTGCCTTTATACCGGTACGTCGCCGCGCGCGCCGCCGATGCATGGAACGCGCACGGCAATCTCATGCTGGTGGTGGGCGCCACCTTCCCCGCTGAAATGGCGGAACTTCGCCGCGCGCATCCGCATCTTACGTTCCTGGTGCCCGGCATCGGCGCACAAGGGGGCGATCTGGACGCCATTTTGCAAGGCGGGCTCGATGCCTCCGGACGCGGACTGCTCATCAGCGCCTCGCGCAGCATTATTTACGCGGGCGGTGCCGATGCCATGCGGGCGGCTGCGCAGGAATTGCATGGCGCGATCAATCGGGGGCGCCCGGCGGGATAGCAAGCTAGGCGGGCACGAAAAGCCGCAGTGCCCGCCTAGCTTGCTATCCCGCCGGGCTGAAACCAGGTCTATCAACATCACGTACGGGAGCGCAGAGGCTGTCCCGGGCGTTGGTGCACGCGATGTCAGGCGGCTTGTATCGACGCCTGGACTGAACATTTTCAAAGGAGATTGCTCATCGACCCCACACAAATGCCGATCCGCAGCTGGCTGTTCACACCGGCCACGCGGCCCGATCGCTTTCCCAATGCCGCCGCCAACGGCGCCGACGTGCTCATCATCGATCTCGAGGATTCGGTGGCTGCTGGCGACAAGATGGCAGCGCGCACCAGCGCGCTCGACTTCGTGCCGCGCCTTGCCTGGCGCCCCGGTGCGGCCGCACCCTCGGTAATTTGCGCACTGCGGATCAATGGACTCGACACCCGCCCGGGATTGGCGGACCTATACACCCTGCTCGGCTGCGCCGCGGATCCGATGTACCTCGTGGTGCCGAAAATCGATTCGCCGGGCCATTTGCACGTCATCGACCGGCTGCTGGCCAGCGCCGGCAAGAGTGCGCGGCTGATCGCGCAAATCGAAAGCGCGCAAGGTCTGGCGCAGGCCGAAGCCATTGCGGCCGCCACGCCGCGCCTGGCCGGGCTCATGTTCGGCACCGCCGACATGGCCGCGGATCTCGGCTCCGACATGACTTGGAATTCTCTGCTGTACGCGCGCTCGCGCGTCATCGCCGCCGCCGCGCTGCGCGGCCTGTTCGCCATCGATGCACCGTTCTTCGCCATCAAGGACATACCACGACTGGTGACCGAAACCGCCAACGCGGTGGCGCTGGGCTTTTCCGGCAAGTGCGCCATTCATCCCTCGCAGGTGGCGGTGATCAACGCGGCGTGGGTTCCGTCCGGCGCGGAGATCTCGAATGCGCGTGCAGTGCTCGAGGAGAACAACAAGGGCGTGGGCGTGGTCAACGGCATCATGGTGGATGAAGCGGTTGCGCGACGGGCGCGCCGCGTGCTGGCGCGGGCACGGCCGTAGCCTCAAGGATTATACGGCCGGATCGGCTGCACCGGGACAAGCACTCGCGCAGGTCCCGACCAGCCATGCCGAATGTAGAATTCGACGGTCGTCGGGTGATAGTAGTTGGTTCGATCGATGGCCAGCATCGCGCCGATGACGAGTCCATACGCGACCCGCTTCTCGGCGGCGAGGAACGCCGAATAGCCGAGTGCATTCTCGTGCGATGACGCGAAATCAGGACTGCTGTAGCCGGGTGGCAGCGGCGTATGCGCCGCCGCAGCTTGCAAGGCCGCATCGTCTGGATAGAAGGGGCTTTGATTCTCGCTGCTGACGCTATAGGAGAGTGCGAGCCGCGAGCGGTAGCTCCATCCCCGCCACACACCGTTCACATCCAGCGGCAGCGCCAGGCTCACGTAGGATTGTGGGCTGTAGTAGCCACCGCTGCCGAACGTGTAGTTCGACAAGTTGTGCTGGTAATTCCAGTAATCGAGCGTCGCGCCCGTGGAGGCGGACAAATCCGCGCCCCGCAATACCTTCCAATCGGCGGCCAGATGCACGCTCGCAAAGGTATTGTTCTCGACATGTGTGCCGGTCAGTTCCGACACCTGCAGCCCACCCGACAAACCATAGCGATCCCGATACAGCGCGATGCCGGCGAACGGCCCCGTTTGCACCACGCCGCCCCACTCCGCGCCCGTGATCGGATCGCGCAGTCCCGCATAGGAGAGTTCGCTGTTGGTGACCGGGCGCCGCGCAACCCCGACGTCGAGATTGGCCGAGTTCCACGAGGGCGTCCAGGTCACGCCGCCGACGAAGTTGGAGCGCTCGAAGCCGAGGGGCGAGGTGCCCACGTCCGCGGCCAAGGTGGTGTCCGCATAGCCCAAACCCCAGCTTACGCCGCTCTCGCGGCCGTTACTGTAGCGCGGCACCTGACCCGGAGCGGCCACCTGCAGGGTACCGAGCAGCGTGGTACGCGAATCCGCGGCGCGGCCGGCATCCAGCGTCACTGCATCGGCGCGCGCCGTCAGCCGTTCGTCGTAATTCAAGGGCACGACCCAGGCGCTCGGCAGCGTCACGATGTCGAGCTGCGTCATGCCGGCATCGCCCGGCTGATGGCGCACCAAGGCACCCGCCGTCACGCGCGACTGCAGACGCGCCTCCAGTTCATCGAGCTCACGAGTCGCCGCGAGCGCCGTCTCGCCGTCCCCCGCCAGCTCGGCACGCGCGAAATACTCGCGCGCCGCGTCCAAATTGCGCAGCAACACGTCGGCGCGGGCCGCGAGCATGAGCACGTCGGCGCGCGGCTCAGGCGCCGCGAGCGCCGCCTGCAGACTGGCGAGCGCAGCCCCCGCCTCGCCCAGGGCGAGTTGCCGCCGTGCCAGATTGATGCGCAATTCCGGCGGTTCCGCCGGCACCTTGCCCGCCATGGTATGCAGCACCGCCCGCGCCCGCTTCGAATCGCCGCTCTCGGTCAGCGCCCGCACATAGTTCAACTGGGCTTCGATGTCGTCCGGCTGTTCGGCGACCAGCCGCGCGTACACGTCACGCGCCTGCCGCGGCCGACCCATCGTCAAATACAGCTCGGCACGCGCGCTGCGCAGCGCCCGATCCGTCGGGTCCGCAAGCAGCAGCGCATCGAGCTTGCGCGCGGCTTCTGCATCGCGCCCCTCGTGCAGCAACCCGCGCACCACCCGCAGATCGAGCGCCCGCTGCAGCCGCGCCACTTCGGCGCGGGTTGCGGTGTCCAGCGCCGGCAAGGCGCGCAATCGATCGAGCGCCTCGCTCAAGCGCGCGCCGTCCTCGGCGCTGTTCAGCACCTGCGCCCAGGTGAGCAGCACGGTGGGCTGCGCAGCGCCAGCGCCCCTCACGTACGGCCTCACCAAGCTCACACCGTGTTCGGCCGAGCCGATCTTGATCCACGTATAGGCAAGCTGGGCGGCGCGGTTCAAGTCGCCGACGGCAAGGGCCTCGACCGCCAACAGCGCGGCGCCCGCGCTTGGCAAGTCGCCTGCGCGCTCGAGCGCAAGTGCGGTATCGCATGCCAGGTTCACACGGACCCGATCGCGCAGCGCGTCGATGTCAGGACCGCGATGCGCGGCATCGATGTGATCGAGCGCTTCGAGGGCGGCCGCATCGTCGCCCAGATTCGCCAGGTACAGTCCCTGAGCGTAGCGCATATCCCGATCATCCCCCGCCAGACGCGCGCCTTCGCTCATGACCGCACGGCCGCGCTCCGGCTCTTTACGCGTGCCATACAGCATCGCCAACCGATACCGCAACCAAGCGTCGCGCTGCCGCAGCGTGATGGCGGACTCAAGATCGCGCTCCGCCGTATCGAGCGTACCGGCCGCGATCTCGTCGTTGGCACGCTGCGCGAAGCCTTCCGCCAACAACCCGTTGCGGAT
>Ga0116226_10000867_pt1 | contig 26403 bp, 15 predicted proteins | sample S1TSphfallax_FD_89692 | JGI IMG/M metagenome (GOLD analysis project Ga0116226, IMG submission 89692) | Host-associated microbial communities from peat moss isolated from Minnesota, USA - S1T2_Fa - Sphagnum fallax MG | ecosystem: Host-associated > Plants > Peat moss > Unclassified | place: USA... | reverse complement strand
GGTATTGAGTCTGCGCGGAGAGCGCTTCTTGTCGCATGCGGGAGAGAGTTTGCTGGGTGCGGCGGGACTGGGCGACTGGGTTGCCGCCGATGAGGATGACTATGTCGCGAAGGCGAGCCGGTATGCGGCGGATATAGAAGGCTTGAGCGGCTTAAGACAGGGCTTGCGCGCACAGCTGATCGCATCGCCGCTGTGCGATGCATCACGCTTTGCGGCCAACCTGGGTGCGGCCTTCACGGATATGTGGACGGCCTACTGTGCACGAGACGCCCATGCATAAGCCCAAGCAAGGCCGTAACGGCGTCGGCAAAAGCGTGCCAGACACGGTGAACACCTTGTTGCAGCAGGCAATCGTGCATCACCAGGCAGGCCGCCTGGCACCGGCGCAGGCGTTGTATCGCCAGATTCTGGATTATCAGCCGCGTCATGCCGACGCACTGCATTTACTGGGTGTGCTGGCGGAGCAGAGCGGGGACGCTCAGGCCGCGATTACCTCGATCGAGCAAGCGATCGCTGCGCAGCCCGAGCGCGCGGCGCAGGCGGCGTATTACTTCAGCCTGGCCGGGGCACAGATGACGTCGGGCGCGCGCGAGGCAGCGCTGGAAAGCTATCGGCAGGTCCTGGCACGCAATCCCGCGCATTTCGCGGCACGGGTTAATTTTGGCCTCGCCTTGCAGGAGCGCGGCGATCTGGCCGAGGCGGTGGCGCAGTACCGGCTGGCCGAGCAAGTCAGGGCCGATGTGCCCGAGCTCTACAACAACCTCGGCAACGCCTTGCAGGCGCAGGGCGATTACCCGGCAGCGCAGGCCGCGCTGCTGCGGGCGCTGACACTCAGGCCGGACTACGCACAAGCGCACAACAATCTGGGTAATACGCTGAAGGCGCAGCAACACTATGCGCTGGCGTTGACGCATTTTCAGCAGGCACTGACACTCAAGCCGGACTATCTCGAAGCCCATTTCAATCGCGGCAACGTGCTGGAAGCGCAGGGCGAACTGGACGCGGCGCTGGCGGCCTATCGGCAGGCGTTGACGCTCAATCCGAATTTTTATCCGGCCTTGAACAATGCCGGGCATATCCTGAAGGAACAGGGCAAGCTGACCGAGGCGATCGCCACGCTGCAGCGCGCGATTGCGCTCAGACCCGACGATGTCGAAGCCTATAACAACCTCGGCAATGCGCTGAAGGCGCAAGGCAACGGCGCAGCCGCGGTGGCCTGCTATCGCCGCGCGCTCGAACTCGCGCCGCAACGCGCCTCGACATACTACAACCTGGGCAATACGCTGCAGGATATGGGCGCCTATGAAGCGGCCGTGGCGGCCTATCGTCAGGCCTTGGCACGCCAACCCGATTATGTCGAGGTGTTCCATAACCTGGGCAGCGCACTCTCGAGTCAAGGCAAAGCCGCTGCGGCCCTGGCCTGCCTGCGCCATGCGCTCGATTTGCAACCCGATTTCGACCTGGCCCGCAGCAGTTTGTTGTTTCACTTGAATTACGAGTCGGATTGCCCGCCTGCCGAATATCTGGCCGAGGCACGCCGCTTTGGCGCGTCGCTCGCACAACGCGCGCAACCTTACACTGCCTGGCCCAAGGCAGAAGCGCGCGATGCACGATTACCCTTGCGCGTCGGTCTGGTGTCCGGCGATCTGCGCATGCATCCAGTCGGCTATTTTCTGGAAAGCGTGCTCGCGCATCTGCTGCCGAACCGGATTGAATTGCACGCCTATGTAACCGGTGCTCAGGAAGATGCGTTGACGGCACGCCTGAAGCCGCGCTTCACCGGCTGGCGTTCCTTGATGGGGTTGAGCGATGCCGCTGCCGCTGCCGCGATTCACGCCGATGGCATCCAGATCCTGATCGACCTGGCGGGCCACACGCTGCATAACCGGCTTCCCGTATTTGCCTGGAAGCCGGCACCCGTCCAGGTTGCGTGGTTGGGCTATTTCGCCAGCACCGGTCTGGATGCGATCGACTATATTCTGGCTGATCGCTATGTCCTGCCGCCTGCGGAGCAAGCGCATTTTGTCGAACAGGCCTGGCGCCTACCCGATAGTTATCTGTGCTTTACGCCGCCGACACCCGATGTGGCGGTCGGACCCTTGCCGCTGCTTGCCACGGGGACGCCCACCTTCGGCTGTTTCAATCGTCTGAGCAAACTCAATGACGCCGTGATCGATCTGTGGGTGCGGGTCTTGCAAGCTGCGCCGCAGGCGCGTCTGCTATTGAAGGCCAAGGAATTACTGGAGCCGTCCGCTCAGGCCGCTACCCGTGCACGCTTTGTCGCCCGTGGCATCGCTGCCGAACGCATACTGACTGAAGGCTATACGCCCCGCACCGATTATCTCGACAATTACAACCGTGTCGATATCGCGCTCGATCCCTTTCCATTTCCGGGCGGTACCACCACGGTCGAGGCGCTCTGGATGGGTGTGCCGGTCTTGACCCTGCGCGGCGACCGCTTTCTGTCCCATGCTGGCGAAAGCCTGCTGCACACGGCCGGACTATCGACGTGGATCGCGGCCGATGCCGACGAGTATGTGGCCAAGGCATGCGCGTACGTGCATGACGTGAGCGCGCTGGCTGCCTGTCGCGCGGGTTTGCGTGCGCGCTTGCTGGCCTCGCCGTTGTGCGATGCGCCGCGTTTTGCCGGGCATTTGGAGACAGCATGGCTGCAGATGTGGCAGCATCATGTCGATCATGGATAAATCCTCAAGCGATATGCCCGCCGCCGCGATCGCGGCTGACTTCGACGTGCGCCTGCAGACGGCCGGCTCGCTGCATCGTGCTGGGCAACTGGCCGAAGCCGAGTCGCACTATCGCGTGCTGCTGACACAACAACCGCAACACGCGACGCTGTTGCACCTGGCGGGTCTGTGCGCGCTTCAGCAAGGCCAACCCGAGCTTGCCCTGGCGCGCTTGGCACTGGCTTTGGCACCCGGCTCGGCCGATCCCGCCCTCCATTCGAATCACGGCCTGGCCCTGCAAGGTGCGGGTCGCTACGATGCGGCGCTGGACGCCTATCATCAGGCGTTGGCATTGGATCCCACGCACCCCGATGCGCTGTTCAATCTGGGCGGCCTGCTGATGCAATTGCAACAGCCAGGGCCGGCGCTCGAAATTCATGAACGCCTGCTGGCCATCCATCCGCATCATCCGCCGACACTGTTGCGCCGCGCAGCCGCATTGCGCGCGCTGGGTCGTGCCCACGACGCGCTCGAAGCATGCCGTCAGGTGCACGCTTGGGCGCCGGATGACCGCGCTGTGTGGTTGGAAATGGCTTTGGCGGCCCGTGACGCGCAACAGTTTGACACGGCACTCGAGCTGTTGGCCCGCTTTCTGGCGGTCGAGCCCGAACATCCTTATGCGCTTTGGCAGCAAGGCCTGATGCTGCGTGCCACAGAGCAGTTCGAGCGCGCCTTGGCCAGCTACGACCAGGCGAGCGCCGTGCTGGCGCGCCAGTCACGCGCCGATATCGGTATGCAGGTTGCGCTGAGTGCCGGCCGCGCCACTGTGTTGCGTGATCTGGGGCGTCCCGAGCAAGCCCTGGCCGGCTACGATGAAGCGTTGGCTTTGATGCCGGACTTTGCCGATGCCTGGTCCAATCGCGGCGCGGTACTGGCCGATCTGGCGCGCTTTGGCGAAGCCTTGCACAGTTACGCGCGGGCTCTTGCACTACAGCCCGATCATCCGCAAGCCGCACTGAATCGCGCCAATGCCTTGCGTGAAATGGGGCAAGGGCGCGCGGCCCTGCGCGCCTACGATACCTTGCTGCTGCAGCGATATGACGAGGCCGCGATCTGGTTTGATCGTGGCCTCGCGCTGATGACGCTGGCGCGTTACCACGACGCACGCGACAGCTATGCGAAAGCGCTTGAGCTGGCGCCGCACGATGCGGATTTGCGTTGGAGCGCGGCGCTTTGCGCGCTGCTTCTGGGCGACTACACGGCAGGTTGGCGTGGCTATGAAGCACGCTGGGACAGCCGTCGCTTGCGAGTGCCGCGCCGACCTTTCCCGCAAGCGCTTTGGTTGGGCGATACCGAGTTGCAGGGCCGGCGCGTGTTGGTGCACGCCGAGCAAGGTTTGGGCGATACGCTGCAGTTTTGTCGTTACGTACCGCTGCTGGCCGAGCGTGGGGCGACCGTGATACTCGAAGTTCAACCGGCGTTGCGGCGCCTGTTGAGCACGCTGCCGGGTGTGACGCAATTGATCGCACAAGGCGAGGCCCTGCCGCCTTTCGATCTGCACTGCCCGATCCCGAGTCTGCCGCTGGCTTGCCTGGCCGCTGCACCGGTGCCGCCGGCCCGAGTCCCTTATCTGCGCGCCGATCCCAACCTGCGCGAGCACTGGCAGACGCGCCTGCGCGCGCTTGAAGGCAAGGGCAAGGGCGATCGCGCACCTCCGCGTATCGGCATCGTGTGGCATGGCAGCGGCAGCCAAGCGCGCTATGCCCGGCATTTGCCGCAAACCGAGCTGGCATCCTTATTGACCCTGCCGGCGCATTTCATCAGTTTGCAGGTGGATACACAGGCGGGCGAAGCGGACTTGCCACAACTGACCCATTTCAAGCACGAGCTGCACGACTTTGCCGACACCGCCGCCTTGGTCGAGCATCTTGACCTGGTCATCAGCGTCGACACCGCCGTGGCGCATCTGGCCGGAGCGTTGGCCTGCCCGCTATGGGTCTTGCTGCCCTTCAATGCCGACTGGCGCTGGATGAGCGGACGCAGCGACAGCCCCTGGTATCCGAGCGCGCGTATTTTCCGGCAGGCTGCACCAGGGCAGTGGGCCGGCGTGATTGACGCAGTGCGGGCGGCATTGCGCGCCGAATTGGCTAGGAACTAGAACTGAATGATAGAGCTTGAATCGGCTGCCCAACCCGCTGCCGACGCGACGCAATCCGACCCAAGGTTGCTGCGGCGCGCACGCCATGCGGTGATGGCGATGTTTTTCACCTGGGGCATGGTGTATGCCACTTGGGGGCTGCAGATACCCAGCGTCAAACAGAAATTCGCGTTGTCGCCGGGCTGGCTCGCGCTTGCCCTGTTCGCGGTGGCCGGCGGGTCCATCCTGGCCTTGACCCGAGTCGGTCCATGGGTCGCCCGCGTCGGCAGTCGCACGGCCTGCCGCACGGGCGCGATACTGGTCGGGGTGGCTGCCGCACTGATCATGGTGCCGCCTTCCTACCTCATGTTGTTGGTGGTGCTGGTGCTATATGGCGTCGGCAATGCCATCTTCGATGTGGCACTCAACGACGAGGGTAGCGCGCTCGAAGCGGCGCTGGCGCGTCCCGTGATGTCGTCGCTGCACGGGATGTTCAGCGCGGGCGGCATGGTGGGTGCCGCCGTGGGTGGCGAGCTGCTGGCGCGTGGCATGGGCAGCGAACTGCATCTGGCCCTGGCCGGTATGGTGTTGCTGGGAGTGGCGCTGGCGGCCAGCAGGGCGTTGATCCCGACGCCGGGCCATGCCGCAGCGACGCCCACGATGCCCGCCGGACCCGCGAGTGACAAAGCCAAGGCCCGGGCTCGATTCGCCCTTTGGGGTTTGGGCGCGGTGGCGCTGATTGCCTTGATTGCCGAGGGTGCGATGTACGATTGGTCAGCGGTGTATTTGCGCGACGTGATCCGCGCCGACCCGCGCCTGACCGGTCTAGCCTATGCGACTTTCTCCGGCGGTATGGCGCTGGGTCGCTTCTCCGGCGATTGGCTGCGCGCGCATAGCGGCCGTGGCCGCCTGATCGGCTGCAGCGGGGTGTTTGCCGCGCTCGGCATGAGCGCGGCTCTGCTGCTGCGCGAACCGGTGGTGGTGCTGATCGGATTCGGCATGATGGGATTGGGGCTGGCCAATATGATTCCGCTCCTGTTCGGTGCCGCTGCGGTAATCGATGGCGTGCCGCGCGCAGTTGGCATCGCGCGGGTCGCGGGCGTGGCTTACGTCGGCTTGCTGGTGGGGCCGGTGTTGATCGGACTGGTGGCGCAGCTCCTGGGCCTGCCGCTGGCTTTGGCTATGGTCGCATTGGCGGCGCTGGTGGTGGCATGCGTCGCGCCTCGTATCTTGCGGGTGGCGGGCGCTTAAGGCTGGGCCTGCGTCGTGGACGTCAGCTAAACGTCACCATGCATGTGACGCCTACACAGGCTGCGCAAGATCAGGTCCCAAGCCGTCGAGCAACGGTTGCAGCAACGCCGCCGGCGGCTGCCAGCGTTTCAGTGCGTGCCGGTACAAGGGCTGGCGAACCTGCTCTGCGCTGGAGGTCGTGATCGCGCGCGGGCTTTGATGAAAGGCGATGCAGGCATCGTCCCATGCCAGACCGCAGTGTGCAATCATGCGGCGCGCCTGGGTATCGAAATCGTCGACCAGCGCCTCGTACTGCACCTCCAACATGACGCCGGGCGGCAATACCTCACGCCAATGCGCCATCAAACTATCGTAGGCCCGGTAATAGCGGCCCAGCTCGCCCAGGTCATAACTGAACGGTACTTCATCGAACAACTTGGAGTAGCAGGATAGACAGGTTTCGATCGGGGCTCGCCGACTATGGATAAAGCGCGCATTGGGCAAGGCCAGATGGATCAACCCGATGTGGATGAAATTCAATAAGGATTTGTCGACCAGACGGCGGTGCTGATCAGGCTGATAAGCGCTGATCTCAGCGACGCGCCGCAGATAATCCTGACCCAGCTCACCCAATTGAGCCGGTGTGATCTCGGCCAGGGTTTGCTCTTCGCTGCGCCCATTGTGGTGCGCAGCGACCAGGGCAGCGGTGGCCTTGACGAAGTCGCGCCGCTCGCCGGCGCCGAAAATGGCGGGGTGACGGTCCAGTATCTGTTCGATCAACGTAGAGCCCGAGCGCGGCATGCCGACCACGAAGACCGGTGCATCGGAACGCGCGCTGCTGCCGCGATGGGCTGCCAGAAACGCCGCGGTAAAGGTGTTGCGATACCATGCCAGCAGGGCCAGCGTCGGTCCTTCCGCATAAGGCTGGCGCGCGCGCTGCAGCGTATTGCCCTGGCGATACTGGGCGAACGACACATCGTGCTGCCCCAGTCTTTCCCACGCATCGCCGAGCGCGAAGTGCAGGGCCACGCGATTTTCCGGCGCTAGCGTGTGGCCGCTTTGCAGAAGATGCTGCATCGCCCCGAGTGCGGGATCGTGCTCGGCCAGCCCACCTGCCTGTACCAGATTGCGGTAGTACATCCCGTGGTCCGGTGCCAGCGAGATCGCACGCCGATAGTCGGCGCGGGCTTCGTCGAACCGTCCCAGGGTGGCCAGTATGATACCCCGGGTGTTGAAGCCGGCGGCTTCGCTCGGCCGCAGCTGCAGCACACTGTCGACGCAGGCCAATGCTTCTTGATAGCGATGCAGATCACGCAGCGCATCGGCGCGGCCCAGCAGTGCTTCGACGTAGTCGGGGTAGAGCCGCAGCGCCAGATCGTAACTGAGCAAGGCGACGTGTGGTTCATGCAGTTTGCGTAGCGCGTGGGCCTGATTGAGTCGTGCTTCGGCGGAATTCGGGCGGCGCCGCAGCGCTTCGTTGTAGCTGGCGAGGGCGGCGGGATACTGCTGGTTTTCCTGCAGCAGATTACCCATGTTGATCCAGGCGGCGATCAAATCGGGCTTGATGCGCAGTGCCTGTTGATAGTCGCGCAGCGCCTCGTCGTTACGGCGTGCATCGCGCCACACATTGCCGCGGTTGAAATAGGCTTCGGCGTAGTGCGGATCGGCGCTCAGGGCGGCGTTGAAGTCGGCCAGCGCCTCATCGGCACGCCCCATATCGCGCAGCAAATTGCCGCGATTGTTGAGGGCGCTAGTGTAGTCGGGCTTGAGTTCGAGCGCTCGGTTATAACGCTGCAGGGCGGCGTCGGGTTGGCGCAGATCGGACAACAGATGGCCCAGATTATTGAGCGCTTCAAGGTGGGCGGGATCCAGCGTCAAGGCCCGCTCCAGACTGCGGCGCGCCAGCGGGAATTCACCCCGGGCGCGATAGGCCAAAGCCAGATTCACATAGGGCGCCGCAAGTGCCGGCTTGACCTTCAGTGCCCGCTTGAGCAGTCCCACCGCGCGCTCAAGTTGACCATTTTGATATTCGAGGATACCGAGCAAATGCAGGGCATCAAAATGGGTGGGATGGGTGCGCAGGATGGCCTCGTAGGCGCTGCGCGCACGGGCGGCATCACCGCTGCGATGCCATCCGAGCGCGCGTTCCAGAACTGTCCCGAGATCGCTTCCGCTACGGGTTCGCGTCTGCGTGGCAGTCGGAGTCTTGCCCTGTTTCATGGCGTCGTGTGAGGAGAAAAGCCGTGTGATTGGCTGCTGCGGGTATCGCTTTTGAAGGATAAAGGAGTCGCGCGGTCCCAGGGCACGCCTGACAGGCGGAACACATTACCGTGCATTACCGGTGCCGCTGCGCGAGCGACCGACGCTCGCGCAGCGGCCGCATCAACGGTAGTCGCAGTGGCAAAGGCGACCCGGCCGGCTAGGGCCGCGCATGGTGTTAGCGGATGGGCGCGGTCAGCGATTGCGCCAGCTCGGCGATGACTTCGCGCCAACTGCCCGGGATGGTCTGGCGCGCGAGATGCATGGATGGATACCAGGGACTATCGCTGCGCTCGAGCAACCAGCGGAAATCGGGGGGCTGCGGCAACAGCAGCGTGGTGGGTCGTCCCAAGGCGCCGGCCAAATGCGCGGCGGAAGTATCGACGCTGACGACCCGATCGACGCAGGTGAGCAGGGCGGCGGTTTCGGTAAAGTCGGATAAATCGCTGCTGAAGTCCAGCATGCCGGATTGCACCAACGCGTCGCGGTCTTCGGCCCGTACCTCGTTCTGCGCGCAGATCCAGGTCGCCTGCGTGGTCCAGCAGGAGGCGAATTCCACCAGCGGGATGGAGCGACGGCTATCGTTGCGATGCTTGGGATTGCCGGACCATATCAGTGCGATCCACGGGCGCGGGTAGGGTGCAAGGCGTGCACGCCAGGCTGCAACACGCGCGGGATCCGCATGCAGGTAAGGGACCGCGGCAGGTATCGTCGCCAGCTCGGTACCGAGCGCCAGCGGCAGACTCATCAGTGGACAGCGATAGTCGTGCGGCGGCAGGGGTTGATCCAGTGCGATCACTTGCACGGTCGGCGCCAAGGTCTGCAGCACACCGGTGAGCGAGGCCTGCACCGCCAGGATCACGTGTGCGCCGCGTTGCTCAAGCAAGGGCGCATAGCGGCAGAATTGCAGGGTATCGCCGAGCCCCTGTTCCGCGTGCAGCAGAATGGTACGGCCATCCAATGGGAGCTGCCCCAGCCATACCGGCGCCGCGTATTGGCGCGGTTCATACAGATCCGGCACCTGCCAGCGCGCTTCGTACTGGGCCCAGCCGCGCGCGAAATCGCCCAACAGCAGGCGACACAGGCTGGCGTACCAGCGGGCCTGGGCGTAGTTGGGCTGGACGTGCTCGGCATCATCGAAAGCGGTCAGCGCTTCCTGATAGCGCCCCAACCACTGCAAGGCCAGACCACGATTACTGAGCAGCGTGGCGCTGGCCTCACCATGGCGCGCAGCAGTGTCATAGCTGTCGAGCGCGTCCTGGGGCATGCCCAGATCGAGGTATGCATTGCCGCGATTGAGCCAGGCGGTGGCGTTATAAGGCGCCAGACGTAGCGCTTCCAGACAGCTTTGCAAGGCTGCCTGAGGCTGCTTCAGATCGCGCAGCGCGTTGGCACGATTAAGCCATGCGCCGATATGTGTCGGCTCCAGTGCGAGCGCGCGCTCGCAACTATCGAGCGCTTCCGGGTAGCGGCCAAGATCCCACAGCGCGCTGGCACGATTGCTCCAGATGCTTGGATTATGGGGCGCTCGCTCCAGCGCCTGTTGATAACTGGCCAATGCTTCTGCCGATCTGCCGAGATCCCGCAGCACGTTGCCCAGATTGTCGAACACCCCGGCTTGGGTCGGGTCGAGTTGTCGCGCGCGTTCGAGGCTGACGAGAGCCGCCTCGAGCTGACCGATTTCCCGTTGCAGCGCGCCCAGGTTGTTCCAGCCCCGCGCAAAATCGGGTTGCAGGGTAAGCGCTTGGCGAATGCTGGCTACCGCTTCTTGGCGGCGTCCCAACTGGCGCAACACGTGCCCCATATTGTTCAGTGCTTTCGGATAGTCCGGCCTGACCTGCAGTGCCCGTTCATGGCTGGCCAACGCGTCCTCGATTCGACCCAGGCGCTCGAGCACGACGCCGCGATTGGTCCAGGCTTCGGCAAGATTAGGCTGGAGCCGCAACGCCGCGTCGAAATCGAGCAGCGCATCGGCCGGGCGCCCCAGCAGACTGTAAGCGTTGCCACGATTGTTGAGCGCTTGTAGATAATCGGGTGCCAGGGCCAGCGCACGGCTGAAATCGTCGAGGGCGGCAGCCGGCTGATCGAGTGCGAAGCGAACCACCCCGAGGCTGACGTGAGCTGGGGCCAGATCCGGCTTCAGGCGCAAGGCTTGTTCGATCAGAGGCACGGCTGCGTCGGGTTGTCCTGCTTGGTAGCGTAGCAGGCCGAGGCGGTGCAGCGTATCGGCGTCGTCGGGCGTCAGCGCCAATACGGCCTCGTACCCCAACCGTGCCGCCGCGAGATCGCCGCGCACATGCAGTTCGGTGGCTAGTTGCAGCTGCTTGGCGGCTTGCGCCAAGATTTCTGCGGGGACGGGCGACGGCTGCGGCGAATTCGACATACGTTAGAGCTATCCGGGTTGGGGAGATTCGAACCGGCCCGATACGCTGTGCTGGCGGAATGCGTGCAGCACAACAGTCTAACGATAATCCGATACCGTGGGGAATCCTAGTGCGGCGTCGCGGGACCCGCGGGGTGGGCGGGTCCGGTCCGCCTATTACGCAGCGCGGTTGCGCTTCAACTCGTCAAGCAACTGTTGCCCGGCTTTCAGCCCGGCTTGCTCAGCCAGTTCCTTGCTGGCGTAGGTGTTTTTGAGAGTCGAGGTTTTCAGCAACTGGGCCGACTGACTGGACTTGATTCTCACCTCGCAGCGCCAATTGCCATTGGCGCCCAAGATTTCAATGGTGTCGATGACGTACTGTTCAATGATGCGGCTGACCATGGCGAAGGGGAAAAAGATCGAAGGTCGATAGTGTAGCCGCGCAATAAAGTAAACGCATGCATAATCCCTAAGCCCTGTCCCCTATTCGATGCCGCGCTGGCGCGGTGGCGCAATGTGCATCGCGCCCAAGTACAGTGCGGCGCCGGCAACCGCGCCGATCAGCCAGCCAAAATGGTTGGGCGGCAGCAGGCCCAGCATCTGACTGCACAGCTCCCAGCCTATCGATAGCACGCCGGACAGCAGCAAGGCGATCAATCCACGCCGATTCCAACCGCCGTCGTAATGATAAGCACCAGACTGCGCCAGTGTGTAAAGGTCATCGACCACCAGGGTCTGTCTGCGCAGCAGGTAGTAGTCGGCCATCATGACGCCGTAGAGCGGGGCCAGCACCGCGCCGAACACGCTCACGAACACGGTGATGGCCTGCGGGCTGTCGACAAAAATCCATGGACAGACCAGTACCGCCAACACCGAGGCGATCAAGCCGCCCTTGCGGAAATCGATCTGGCGCGGAAACAGATTGGCGATGTCATAGGCGGGAGAGACAAAGTTGGCGACGATATTGATCCCCATCGTCGCCACAATAAAGGTCAGGCTGCCTAGGATCACGGCCGGCTTGTTCTGGATGCGGCCGACGATCTCGACCGGATCCATCAGCATGGTGCCGAAAACCTGGCGGCTGCCAGCGGTGACGATCACGGTAATCAAGGCAAATACGATAAAGTTGACCGGCAGGCCGAGGAAGTTGCCGACCTTCATCTGGCTTTCGCTTTTCGCAAAGCGTGAGAAATCGCCGAAATTCAGCAACAGCGCGGCAAAATAGCTGACCACCAGCAAGATTGCGCTGCCCATCGCCTGCCACTGGGCGGCACCCGACAGCGGCTGGTCGCCCAGGCTGAGGCTGAGACTGCTCAGACCCGTTTGCGAGACGATCCAGATCATCAGCGCCAACATCACCAGGTACACCGCCGGGCCGCAGAAATCGATGAACTTGCGGATGGTATCTATACCCCGCTGGAAGATCAGCAGTTGGAAACCCCACATAAACAGAAAACAGGCCCAGCCCAGCAGATCAAGGCGCAGGAATTGGCTGGCGTGGAGCGCGGCGGCAGACGGGACAAACAGCAGCACCAGGGTGGCCACCGCCTTCGAGGCAAAATAGGTCTGCACCCCATACCAGACGATGCCGACCACGCCGCGTATGATGGCCGCCAGATTGGCTCCCATCACGCCCAGGCTGACACGCGCCATGACCGGAAACGGAATACCGTACACCACACTGGGTTTGCCGACGCGGTTCATCAGCCAGTACACGATCAAGATCCCTATCGTCATCGCCAGCAACACCTGCCAACCCGAGATGCCAAGCAGAAACAAGCTGGCGGCGAAGGTATAGCCGCCAACGCTGTGCACGTCGGACATCCACATCGAGAAAATGCTGTAGCCACTCCAAGTGCGCGCGCTCGGCGGGACGGGCGCGAGATCATCGTTGTAGAGGCGGGCGGCGTGATCGGCGGGTGGCGTACCCAAGACAGTGTCAACGTGGACGACAGGTGAGGCGGACATGGCGGTCTCCTGTTGCACCGGTTGGCACCGGTGTATGACGACTAAACGGTCAGCATAGCAAGTCATAAAACGCTCTCACCAAGCGGAAAAAATTCATCCCACATAGTGGCCTTGTCTGCGCCCGTCTCTGCCCCCGTCTCTGTGTCCGTCTCCGCGGCGGTATCGCCACGGTACAAATCAGTCTAATCCTACATAAATGACGTACCGAGTACGGATATGGTTGGGGTCGCATCCGCGCTTACACTGGCCTCGAGTGTTTTAGCTGGACACTCTTCATCGTCATACCCATTTGCGCTGCCGCTGTTCGGGCAGCGCTTTTTTTTTGCGCGGATCAGCACGCGGATGCCGGTGCATGGTCGGGCTTGCGCCTGACCGACATCGGTCCCGCGATGCAAACGTACAACGGGCATTTGTCGGATCAGTCCGATTCCTTTGCATTGGGTTCATCTCGAAAAAATGCGCGCAAAACCCCGTAGTAGCCTGATTAGGTCCGGCCGGCGTCTACGCCAAGTCGGCACGACCCCCCAAAAAAAGAGAGGAGAGCATGAAGAAAATCCTGTGTGCGACGGTGCTGGCCACGTGTGGCGTGGCCGCTCACGCGCAAAGCAGCGTCACTTTGTACGGGCGCATCGATACCGGCGTCGAATATCAATCGGGTGTGCCTTCGGGGGCCAACAGCAGCAGCTCGCGCTGGCGTGTCGAAAGCGGCGATCTGGGCACCAGCCTATGGGGCTTGAAGGGCGCTGAAGATCTCGGCGGTGGATACCAGGCGGTATTCCAGCTGGAAGATGGCATCAACACGGCGGATGGCACCAGCTCCGACGGCAAGGCATTCAGCCGTTATGCAGATGTCGGCTTGAGCAGTCCCAGTTTCGGTACCGTGCTGTTGGGCAACCAATTGTGGCTGTCCAACAGCCAGCTCTGGCCGTTCGATCCGCTGGGGCAATCGAACTGGTCGTCGGCCTCGCTATCGCGCGGCCGTAACTGGCCTATCCTGTCTAATACCGTCACGTGGGAATCGCCAAGCTGGAACGGGCTCAACATCACATCGATGTATGCCCTTGGCAACCAGCCCAGCTTCAATGCCGGCACCATCAACGAGGCGACCGGCGCCACTATCGATCCGGGCCGCAGCGATGGTGTCTCCGTCACTTACACCAACACCGGCTACGAACTGATCGGCATGTTCGACGAAATTCGCGATGGCAACGGCGCCTTCTCCGATGTATTCGCGTATTCGCGCCAATACACGGCCGGTCTCAATCTGTTCCTGGGCCAGTTTAAAATACAAGCCGTCTACGAATCGTCGCATGCCAACGCCGCTCTGGCCGGTGCCCCGACCGTGGCGGAGCAGGAGTGGGGTGGCCTGACCTACACCGTGAATCCGGCCTTCGATGTGATCGGCGCGGTGTACCACGTCGATACCAACGGCAGCACCGGTGGCGCCGGGCACGCCACGCTCTACACGCTGGGTGGCAACTACAACCTGTCCAAGCGCACCGTGTTGGGTTTTCAGGTCGCCACGATACGTAACAGTGCAAATTCCGACTTCGGTCTGAACGCCAACTATCCGATCGCCGGTTCTGACGATCCCTTGAGCGGCCATACGCAATCCGGCGCTTATCTCGATCTGCAGCATAGCTTCTGATGTCCCCGCGGCGGCGACCCACCGGTTGCCGCCAGCGAATTCCCGCTGATTCGCCGATTTCGTCGATAATCGATACCCGGGACGCCTCGCATCGCGCGGCGTCCCGTCATCTCGTTTAGCGCGTTCTATCGACCTGTCAGCATGAGTAAGCCTGCCAATCTGCCCCGTCATTTGCAAACCTTGTTGCAGGAGGCGCTGGCTTTGCAGCAGAACGGCGCCTGGCAGGAAGCCGAGGAGATCTATCGCGAGATACTCGCGCTGCGCCCACGCCACTTCGATGCCTTGCAGTTGCTGGGCGTGCTGCTGTTGCAGCAGGGCCATATCGACGCCGGTGTCGGCTTGTTGCAGGAAGCGCTGAAAATTGATGGCAAGCAGGCGGCGCTGCATTCGAATCTGGCTTATGCCTACAACGCCCGACAGCGTCATCAGGAGGCGCTGGCCAGCGCCGACCGGGCGCTCGCCTTGCAAGCGGATTTCATCGACGCCTTGAACAACCGCGGTAATGCGCTGGCGGGCCTCGGACTGGCGCAGCAGGCGCTGCTCAGTTTCGAACGGGTGCTGGCGCTGCGCGACGATTTCGCGCCAGCCTGGAACAATCGGGCCTGCGCGCTGCGCGACCTCGGCCGTGCGCTCGACGCGCTGGCAAGTTGCGATCGCGCCATTGCAATCGATCCCAATTACGCCGAAGCCTGGAGCAATCGCGGCAACGCGCTAAGCGACCTGAATCGCGCCTCGGAAGCACAGGTTTGCTATCAGCGCGCGCTCGAACTCGCCCCCGACAATGCCGAGACCTGGAGTAATTTCGGCTTGACCCTGGTCGATCTGAACCAACATATCGAGGCGCTCGCCAGCTACGACCGCGCGCTCACGCTGCAACCCGATTCGGCCGAGGCGCACTGGAACAAGGCGCTATGCCTGTTGCAGCTTGGCCGTTTGGCGGAAGGGTGGCGCGAGTACGAGTGGCGCTGGCAACGTCACCGCATCCGGCCCAGCCAGCGCCAGTTCGACCAGCCGCTGTGGCAGGGCGATTTCTCCCTGGTCGGTAAAACCATCCTGCTGCATGCCGAGCAGGGCCTGGGCGACACCTTGCAGTTTTGCCGCTATGCGCAAACGGTGGCGCGCATGGGCGCCATCGTCGTGCTGGAAGTTCAGCCCGAGCTGATGCGTCTGCTGCAAGGATTGGCAGGCGTGACGTACTTGATTGAACAGGGCGCTCCCTTGCCTGAGTTCGATTGTCATTGTCCTTTGCTCAGCGTGCCGCTAGCCTGCGCGACCGAGCTCGATTCGATCCCGGCCGAGATGCCGTATCTGCAAGCCGATCCCGCCGCAGTCGAGATTTGGGCGGCGCGGGTCGCCGCGCACACGCGCCCGGGCGCACTCAAGGTGGGGCTGGTGTGGGCCGGCGGTCAGCGCGCACATGTCGCGGAGCTGCGCAAGAACGATGCGCGCCGCTCGATGTCGCTGGGTCAATTTCGGCCACTGCTCGAATTGGATCACGTGCAATGCTTCAGCCTGCAAAAGGGCCCACCCGCCCAGCAACTGGAAGCCTATAACAGCGGGCTTGCCCCCGAGCGGCGCATCGTCGATCTGACTGCCGAGATCGCCGATTTTGCCGACACGGCCGCCTATATCACGCAGCTCGATCTGGTGGTCTCGGTCGATACCTCGACGGCCCACCTGGCCGGGGCACTGGGCAGGCCGGTATGGATATTGAATCGTTTCGATACCTGCTGGCGCTGGATGCTGGAGCGCGAGGATACGCCCTGGTATCCCAGTGCGCGGCTGTTTCGTCAGCCTGCGCTGGGCGATTGGGATAGTGTGCTGGCGCGGTTGTGCGTGGCGCTTGAAGAGGCGTATACCAAACGCGCTGATATACCTGGCGATACAGTCGGTCCCAAATAAACCAAACCGCAACCATGCATGTTGCTGGACGCGATATCAAGGCTTGCTCACTATTCCTGAATCAGCAGTACTCGCCAACAGCTCAAAGGATGCGTCAATTTCGATCGGCATCTGCATAGACAAAGTCGTCGCGACAATTGCCTCTACTTTGACATGGCGCGTGGTGCTGAGCACTGCACTTAGCACGACCATCGCCTCGTCGGCGATGCTCTGCGTCAGATGCCGAGCGACGTACGTGCGTATTGTCACGCTAAGGCGATGACAGCGAGAGATACGGGACAATTGACGACATGCTTCCAGTCGAAGCAACATCGACAGCATCGTCGAGCGTACATGCTGCCGGGCTTGATCTAGAGATATCTGATCGCCCACCGTGCCCAAAACGGGTGTCGCACCCATGCAGGGACCCAGAGCGGAAACGCACACTAGCGTCTCTGTCGACGCACGAACGGTCACGTACGCACCCTGCTCACTGCAACATGGCGACACTTTGGCGCTGATCGCCCGATCTGAGGGCGGTTTGGCGGCAGTGCTGCGTTTGCCGTTACACGCGAGCACGCGGACTCCGACGAATTAACGGGATGGGTCGCTTGGGGTGGCTCGCATCCCGATTCACGGCTATGCTAGGCGAATTCCCCCCGCCGCGTTGCGAGATCGAGCATCCATGAAGCTTGCCGTCGCCATGTTTTGTCTCCTGCTGACCGGTCAGGTATATGCCGGCGTGCTCGAGGTGATCTACCCGCAATCCGAGGAGCGCCCCACTGCGGATTACGGCTACCAGGTGCTGCAACTGGCTTTGCGCAAATCCGGTCAGCCCTATCGGCTGAGTCTGTCCAAACTCAAGATGAATCTGGAGCGCACGCGAGCCGAGCTCCGGGCCGGTAACATATCGGTGTGTGATTTCGGTACCGGGCAGACCTTCGAAGATATGTTTTTACCGGTGTACTTTCCGATTGACCGTGGCTTGAGCGGATACCGTTTGTTCATCATCAACAAGGCCCAGGCCCCGGATTTTGCCGCGATCCGGAATCTCGACGATTTGCGCCGTAAAGTCGCCGGCCAGGGGCGGGGCTGGTCGGACGTTCAGATACTGAATTACGCCAGGATACGGGTGCATATTGCGGAATTCGACGATCTGTTCCGCATGGTCGACGCCCAGCGTTTCGACTTCTATCCACTGGGGGTCGAGGAGATCTACCCCTTGCTCGCGCGCTATCAAGATCTGGCGCCGAATTCTATCGTCGAACAGACGTTGGTCCTGCATTACCCATTCGCGCGGTTGTTCTTTGTGCGCAAGGACAATACCGCGTTGCGCGATGCGCTGTTGCTGGGTTTGCAGCGTGCGCTGGCCGATGGCAGTTTGCAAAGACTGTTGAACAACAATGCGGCGTTCAGCGAGGCGTTGAAGCGAGCCAATCTTAAACATCGCACCTTGATCGAAATCGACAACCCGACCCTGAGCCCGACCTTTCGCGCGATGCCGCAGGAATATTTTCTGACGCCTTAGGTTCGCATCCTTGAGCCTGGGTGATTCAACACGCCCCCATGAGGGCGAAGCACGCCCACGCCACTATGCGCTTTTCTGATGCGCACCCCAGATATCCCACAAGGTCTGTGTCAGCGTGCCGCCAAATGCCGCCGCATCAAATAGTGGCGAGCGGCCGACCTGCTCGCGCAGTCCCGCCCGCAGCGTCGCCAGGCCGGATAGATTCCGCGCCCAGGACGCCGCCAATTGCACATAATCGTCCTCGTTGCTGGTAATCCAATCGGGCAGACCCGCCGCCGTCAGCAGGCTTGCCCCCTGGCGCGCCAGCAAGGTCCGGCCGGTCAGTGTCAAGGTTGGCACGCCCATCCATAGCGCTTCGCAGGTAGTGGTGCCGCCAGGGTAGGGGAAGGTGTCGAGTATCAGGTCCACCGCCGCATGCGTGGCCAGGTAGTCGTGTCGTGACATGGGACCCGGCATCTCGACCCTGAGCGGATCGATGTGATGTTGGCGCAGACGCTGCACAAATGCCTCACGCACGAGACTATCGGCAAGCGCCTGATTCTGCAGCCGCAAACGCGCATCGGGCACGGCTGTCAGCACGCGGCTCCAGAGTGCCAGCACGCGGTCTGTGAGCTTGGCCAGATTCTGGAAACTGGCGAAGGTCAGGTGCTGCTTAATCGATGCCGGCAAGGGCGTGACGGCTGGTGCATCTTGCGGCGCACTGAAGCACAGGCGGGTGTGAGGCAAATACCAGATCTGCTCGCTGAATTGACCACGATGCTCAGGCGGCACGCCCACGGGATCGGCCAGCAGATAATCCATCTCGGCCAAACCGGTGGTGGCGAAGTAACCCAGCCAACTGACTTGTACTGGCGCGGGTTTCCAGGCAAATACCGGCAACCGATTGTGTGCCGTGTGACCGGCCAGATCCAGCAGGATGTGGACCCCGTCGTCATGGATACGCTGCGCCAAGGCTTCGTCGCTCAGACCTGCGCTGGCGCGCCAGATCGAGAAATGCGGCCGGATACGCGCGCTCAGCGCATCGTCTTGACGATGACTGGCATACGCGATCAGTTCGACCCGCTGCGTATCGATAAAAGGCAGCACGCTTTCCAGAAAATAACCGACTGGGTGATTGCGCAGATCGGACGATACCAACCCCACGCGCAGCCGCGCCGGTGCCGTTGTTGATGCGGTTATGGCGCCGGGCCAGTCCTGGTAGCGCCGCTTGACCGCCCGACGCGCGGCCTGTCCGAAGCGGCGTGCGGCGTCCAGGCGGGCGCCGGCACCGTCATCTTCGCCCGCCCCGATACCGTCCGCCGTGAAATTCAGCGCGCACAGCAGATTGCTATGAAACAGCGTGTTGTCGGGTTCGAGTGACAGTGCCCGGGCGTAGCAGGTCAACGCTTCTGCCAGGCGTCCCTGTTCCACCAGTATCAAGCCAAGGTTGTTATACGCGTCGGCGAAATCCGGCTTGAGCTGCAGTGCGCGCCGGCAATTCGCTTCGGCCAAGGCGATATGGCCGAGTGCTCTCAAGGCGTCAGCCAGGGCCTGATAGGCGTCGGCTCGATCCGGGTCGAGTTGTAACGCGCGCTGGTAGCTGGCCTGGGCTGCCGCATGCTGCTCCAGCGCGGCATGGTATAGCCCCAGGTTATAGTGCGCATCGGCAAAATCAGGCTTGAGTTCCAGCGCCCGCTGATAGCAGCGGTGCGCATCATCGAGGCGCGCCAAGGCCTTGAACACCGTTCCCAGATTATTATGGGCCTGCGCATAAGCGGGTTGCAGCGACAGCGCACGCCCATAGCTGGCCTGTGCTTCCTCGAGCATGCCCAAGCCCTGCAGCGCGACGCCAAGGTTGTTATGGGCTGCAGCGTAATCCGGCCGCAGCGCCAGCGCATGCCTGCAATGTGCCTCTGCCGGTGCGAACTGGCCGGATTCGTTCTCCAGTTGTCCCAGGTTGTTAAGCGCCTCCGCGTAATCTGTCTTGAACGCCAGCGCTTGACGGTAGCTCGCTTGCGCGTCGGCGTTGCGCCCCTGGGCTTGCAGCACCACGCCAAGATTATTGTGCGCCTCGGCGTAATCCGGCCGGAGCGCCAACGCATGCCGACAACGGGCCTCCGCCTCGGCAAGCCGCCCCAGTTCCCAAAGAAACAAGCCGAGATTGCTATGCGGCTCGGCATCGTGCGGCGACAACACCGCCGCCCGCTCCATCATCGTCAACGCGGCATCACGCCGTCCCAGATGCCGGTATAGCACGCCCAATACCTTCCAGCCGAAACTGTCCTGGGGGCAGGTCTCGGTGAGCGTCAAGGCAAGACGCTCGGCTTCGGCGTAACGGCCTTGATGGAATAGCGCGATCAGTGTTTCTCGATCTTGCGGCGTGGCGTGCATGGATGGGCGAGCGTGGGCGGGTGGGCGGCGCGGATGGTCTGTCGAAGTCATGCGGCTGGCCGGGCTGTCGACTGAGTCCTATGTCCGCTGTCCTGTGTTGTGAACGATTCGACGCCATCATGCCATGGGCAGCATCCCGGACGATAGCGAGGCCGCATCGGGGTGAAGCGGCGATCACACCTGGCCGCCGACAACCTTGACGCGCAACGTCGATGCGGGCGCAATCTCTCCCATCGTGTTGTAAGTCTTATATTGTATTTGTACGTCAACATTGCAATGTAAATTAGTCTTTACCCCATAATGCCTTACAACTAAAAGGTGGTATAACAATATTAATGCAGCAAAAGATCCAGCAAGAGATCTTCGTTCCAGCTTGATCCACCGGTCTTTCCTTTTTTTGTACGCCCACGTCGACGTAGGCCCTGTCACGTGTGCGCCGTCGCACCCAGTTCGCGGCCGGTGAACGATTCATAAAAATAAACGAGACAACACAGGAGGATGTATCTATGGCCGAGCACCACCGTGACGACCGTCAGCACCCCGTATCCGACGCCCAAGTGCCCGCTTCGCCTGGTCGGCGGGCCTTCATGGCTTTTGCAGGCGCCTCTGCAGGCGCGACCTTGATCGGTGCCTTGCCCGGATGCGGCGGCGGCAGCGACACCACCACGACGGCGACCACGCCGGCGGTGTCGGTCGATCCGATCTGGGGCTCGACCGGCGAAGCCACGGCGATTATCAATAAGCTCTCCACTATCACCACGGCGATGTTTCCCGGGGTCGATTTCCAGGTGACGAGCTACGGTGCCCAGGCGCTGCCGGCCAGTAAAGTGATCGACCTGAATACCACCGCCTGGCCCGGTGGCGTGATCCCTTGGGTCAGTGCCACCCAGAACGCCGGGAACGCCACGCAGGTCGCGGCTTCGCCACAAAGCCCCGGTTCCACGCTGATGGTGCCGTACGACGTGACCGACACGATTTACGATTCCTGCCAGGCCTTCAATGCCGCGATTCGGGCCGCCAACCAGGCGGGTGGCGGTCGTGTGGTGGTGCCTGCCGGTAATTGGTACTGCGGCGGTCCCATCGTGCTGCTGAGCAACGTCAATTTCCATTTGACCTCGGGCTGCACCATCTACTTCAGCCCCAACCCGGCGGACTACGCGAAGAATGGTCCGTATGCGACTGCCTCGAACGGCAATCTGTATTGGACCCGGTGGCAGGCGAACGATTGCTTGAACTTCGGCTCGCCCATCTACGCTTACCAGCAGACCAATATCGCGGTGACTGCCGATGACAACACCTGTGTCTTGAACGGTCAGGCGATGACGCCCATGCAGTTGAGCACCAAGACGCCCACTTCGTGCTGGTGGACCTTCAAGGGATCGAAGAACGAATATGGTTATACGGCACCGGCGTCAGGCGCCGCGGCGGTCTCGCAAGCCGACCCGAACAATGTGGCCATCACCAACTACATCAATGAAGGCCTGAGCTATCCTGCCAATACGGCGCTGACGAGTCTGTCCTCGGACCTGATCACGAATCCTCAGGCCAACGTGCAGTTCACCACGCAGACCGGCACCACGACCTCGTTGTTGGCGCTACTCGACGCCGGCACCAGCTGGGCACAAGACCAGAACTATCTGCCCGCATTGTCGGAGCTGGGCGTGCCTGTGGTAGACCGAATTTTCGGCATGGGGCATTACTTGCGTCCGTGCATGATCGAATTCATCGGCTGCACCAATGTGCTGCTGCAGAACTACCATACCCAGAACACGCCGTTCTGGCAGCATCACCCCGTCGACTGCGTGAACGTGGTGATCAAGGGGGTGTTTGCCGATAGTATCGGACCTAACAACGATGGGTTCGACCCAGACGCCTGCAACTATGTGCTGGTCGATACCGTCCAGTTCAATACGGGCGACGACTGTATCGCGATGAAGTCCGGCAAGTGTCTCGACACCGAATACGGTCCCTTGCAGAACGTGGTGGTGCAGAACTGCACCATGCAAAGCGGCCATGGCGGTCTCACGATAGGCAGCGAAATGAGCGCCGGTGTGGAGAATGTCTACGCGCGCAATCTGACCATGGAGAACGAGAATTGGGCCAGCAATCCACTCAATATCGCGCTGCGCTTCAAGACCAATATGAATCGCGGCGGCTTTATCAACAATGTCTGGATCAATGGCGTGACGCTCGCCAACGGCGTGAATCTGGCCGGCAAGTACGGCGGCGGCGCGTTGAGCGGCAGCCCGATCTCGGGCTCAGGCACGACCGGTCTGGCACCGAACCCGTCGACCGGGCAGGGCGGCCTGATCACGTTCGACTGCGATTACAGCCCTTCGGGCGATGCCGTGCGCTGGAATCCGGCCACCATCAATAACGTCAACATCACGAACGTCAATGCGACTAACGTGTCGGGCTCCGTGTCCTATTCCATGCCGACCGGTTTCTCCGCAGGGTCGAATTCGTGCTTCCAGGCGATCGTCGCGCAGGGTCCTGAGGTGTACGACTACAACGGTCCGTTACCTGTACCGACGATACAGCCGATTACGGGCGTGACCATCTCGAACAGCAACCTCGGCACACCGGTGTGCGTGGGCGCGGTGCCGACCACCCCGTCGACGGCCGCATCGGCGGCACCGGGACCCATCTTCGTCAGCAATGTGAGTGGGATTACGCTGAGCGATGTGGTGATCGCCGGGACGACCTACAACACGACGTTGTCGGCGGCGGCGACTTGAGGGGGAGGCAGCGGGCGCGTGAGATGCTCGCTCGCTACCTTGTTTATGCCTTTCAGTGATCCGGTGTGGCCAGGGGATAGGATTCGATAAACCCGACGCGATGGATTGCCGTTTGAACCTCGGGACGCGCCAGCACACGGTTCAGGCGTGCCTCCATGTCACGATCGAGCCCGGTGGGCTGCTGGTGCGGTAAATAGTGCTGATCCAGCGCCAACTCCGCGACGCGCGTGGCGGGGTTATTCAGTTGCTCGACAATATGGCGGGCAAGCCCATCTTCGTCACCCACGCAGAGTTGCGTATCGCGCACGGCTTGCGGATCCAAGTCACCTTGCGCCAACATGCTCGCCAGGATCGTGCCAGCCTGCGCATGATCACCGAGCTGCGCATACGCGCAACTACGCACCTCGTTGGCTTCTATCGTGCCATAGGGGCTCGCGGCATTGAGATCAAGCGACTGTAGTTCGTTTAAGGCGTCCTGCGGGCGGCCAAGTCGGTTCAGTAGATCGCCCAGATTGATTTTCTGACTGACCACGTCGCCTTGCTTGGCTTGTGCATCATCACGCGCGGCGGTTTGCGCGGCCAATACATCGTCCCAACGTCCGAGGCGCGCCAGAACGCGAGCTTGGGTATCGAGCACCCAGCGCTGGGAGTCGGCGATGTCGTCGTAAGCCGGCGCATTCGCCGCTGCGTGAGCTATCTTGTCCTGCGCTTCGCGCAGCAACTGCAATGCATCTTGCAGACGATTCACCTCGATCAAGCCTTGAGCCTCGGACACGAGCACGCTCAATAGCCGCGGATACGAGGCGACCTGTGCCTGCAGGAAGGCAAGGTACTGTTGGTTGACGAGATCCGCATCCATCCGGCTCGGGTCCGCGGCCACCAGAGGGCGATAACGTTGGTCGGCACGCAGTTCCAGGATTCGATACGGATTCTTGATGGCCGCTAATACCTCACGCGCCTGGTCGATCTGACCACGATCCACGTCACTCTCGACGAGCCAGGTCCAATAAAACTGTGGCGTGTCCAGATCACTGGGATCGGCGGGCTGATAGCGCACGTGCCATAGCGTCTGCAACAACTGGGCTCGCTGCGCACCGCCGTCTCCCAGTTTCTGGGTCCCGTCGAGGACTTCCGTGATAAGTTGGGTCGGGATTTTGCCCGCTTGAGATGGGGCGGCCAGCAGTGACGCGTTCAGCGCATCGGCGGCCGCAGCGACATGCCCGCTTTCGATGGCCGTCTGCAGCAGCATGCCTTGGTACGGCGGCGGGCGTAATGTCGGATCGGCCTGTCCGGCACTGACGATGTCGGCGTAGGCCGCATCCGACTGATGGGCATCTTCCTCGGCACAGGCTTTGATAAACAGGATGTAGAAACGCTGGTTGGACGGTATGGTGTTGAAGTCCGGCGCGTGTACGGTAGTGTTCAATACGGTCAGCGCACCTTGCGTATTGCCCGACTGCACGTCGCTGATGGCGACACGCAAGGCATCGGCGGGACTCAGGGCGGAACCCGATGGACTTGCCACTTCGGTCGAATAGGCGGAAGTGGTACAGGCGGCCACGATCAAGCCTGCCATGAATAAGAGCGAGCGACGCACGATATCGATTTTCCTTTTGGGGCAAAGAGGAATTCGAAGCCGTATGTCCGAGGTTTTCCGGGTACCAGCATGCCTCTCGCCTTCATCGAACACGCAGACGACGAGGGGGAAAACAGGGAACGTTAGGCTTCAAGCCGGGAGCGCGATCATAGCAACCCCATCTTTCGGCGTTGTAAGATTGGGTAGCCTGCCTATGACGAGGCGGCTGTGTTGAGCGCTGTGGTGGGGCGGCGTGCAGAAATGAAAAAGGGTTCCAATCGCTTGGAACCCTTTTGAAAACTGTTGGTGGGGCGTGAGTGACTCGAACACTCGACCTACGGATTAAGAGTCTGTTGTAATTTGTTGACAAATCAAAGGGCTGGCCGCATCTTTACTCCGCAAATACCCTTGAATTTGAATTTCATCCTCGTTGTCGGATATGGCAGGGAAAATTATTGCGGAGCATTGCCGTTGTCCTTGCAATGTGGACACTAGATCACGCTATACTTCTGCCGAAGAGATAATTGGGGTGGCAGAGCAATTGGCTTGGGAACACCAGACACAAAAAATAAAAATGAACACCAATCAAAACTCCGACCTTAACAATGTTGAGCCTGTTGCCCCAGTCGCGACTCCGGCTGCCGGCACCTCACCGAATCCGGGACAAGCACAAAGTACCCAATTCTCATTTCGGTACGCTGCTCAAATTAAGGACATTGAACACTGTCCTCCCAGTCAGGCGAGTAAGCTATCCGTAATTGGGTACCGCTTCGCGTTTGAAGAATTTAATCATAAACACAATTTTTTGCCGCTTGCTCTAATTCAGCCTGAACGTATCCACGTTGGGCAGCCGATGACACAATGTTGCACGGGATATTCATTGTCTGTATATGAATCGCTGGAAGCACTCAAGCGTAAAGCTCAGAAGGTGTTGAAGAATTCGCCACAATTCTTGAGCAAAGTAGGTGATCATTTCTTTGAAATGAAAATATCTGGGGCTGATGGTATTTGCACCGCGCCAAGCTCAACGGGCCATTTCGATTTCTTTGAGGATAAAGATTTCTCTTGCCAGAATGCAATTACTAAGCACCAGAGGCTTGTGCTGTGAAGAAAATTCAAGCACCTCGATGCTCGGTCTCATCGATCGAAAACCATACGTATATTTGTGACCTGGTGTACCTTGAAGGTCCCGTACTTTCGCTATTTCGAGATGCGCAACGGAATTGGCTTTATCTTTGGTGCGACACGGATAGGGAGAAGGTTCATCGGTGGTTGTTATTTCCTGTGACGCGTACGCAACTCGTAGGATACCTGACGAAACAGGTGCCACTTCGGTCTCTGGTTACGCAGGCCTCACAACGCTTGGTCGCAGATACGACATCTAAAGACATATTTACAGACGATGAGGTGTTTAAGTCGCGTTCCCATCAAAGGCATGTAAAGGATGTTACTGGCGTACCGACTGAGATAGAAGACTATTTGCCTACAGATGATTCGTTCTTTGATGAAGAATTAGCTCCAGATATTTCACTCACAATGGAGTTGAATCCAACAGCTTTCGATGTTCCTATTGCTGGGCAATGGTTTTTTGCAGATCTCGATAAATTTTCTAAGATCTATGCTCAGTTATATGCGGTTTTTTATTGCACAAAACCGCAATTTGTAAAAAATATTGGAGGGCGCGTCAAACGATATCTGGCTTCGCCGTGGACGGGTGGGTACAGCAGAGTTAATCTTTTTGAGGCATTGAAGGGGTTTATTCCATCACTTCATGATTTGGAAATTAAAAAGATTAGATACGCGTCGCCAGGTGAGATCAGGATAGAGGCTCTGGAGTCTGTAGGTGAAAATATTTCTCAAGTGATTCAAAGATACCTAAAGAATGCAGGTACCTTGCTCGCAGAAGAAAAGATGCTTAACCAACTTCTCAATTCTCAAAAATTGAGAAGGGCAGACCTATCGACTAAACGGAATGACCAACTTCCACTTACCGCTGAAAATATTAAAACTTTATTCGAAAGG
>Ga0116226_10000866_pt1 | contig 26407 bp, 24 predicted proteins | sample S1TSphfallax_FD_89692 | JGI IMG/M metagenome (GOLD analysis project Ga0116226, IMG submission 89692) | Host-associated microbial communities from peat moss isolated from Minnesota, USA - S1T2_Fa - Sphagnum fallax MG | ecosystem: Host-associated > Plants > Peat moss > Unclassified | place: USA... | reverse complement strand
GAGAAAACTGTTGGCTCATACAGTGAGTGTTAAAGTCAACTTAAGCATGGGCAATGAGCCCTTGCAGTTTGAGCAAATTATAAAGTAATACTTTTAACTGAGGTCTTTGAAAAACTCGCACATTGCTTTTATTATCTATAGATTACTCATTTTTTGTTTTACTCCTTATAAACACTTATAGTTTTTAATCACTTTAACCTATTTAGGATTTAGCCAAAATATAAGTCGTTTAAATTAGTTTGATACACTCAAACAAGTACTATGTTTTTGCCCCTTTCCTATGCCTTACATCCCCATGTTCAAAGGCCTCCACGTTGAAAATGGAGGATTTAAGAGATTTTTCTAAATTCTTCTTATAATTCTATAGATCAAATAATCAAAAGATTTTATTATCTTAATAACATTTAATCCAATAATCCAACTAATACATTTTTCAAAACCGGAAAATCTAACACAGCTGGTCGTTTGGAAAAGTTTGTTATAGCTTCTGTAGAATGATCAAATATTTTTTATGCAATTTTAAAAGCGGTGATCGATGGATTCTCATCATGAATGTGACCATGCACTCCTGTTTTAACGACGGCTGCAATCCCATTGACACAGTTTACGATTGTTAACACTTGAGGATGATTCATAAGAGCAACCTCAGTTGCTTGTGTTGATAAAAACACTGCTTGGGCAGCGATTTCTATCTTTTTTTCCACAGTAGACAGTTCATCATTGTTATAAGCATTTGTGATTTCATCCACGGCTTCTTTAATGGCCCCGCACTGGTTGCAAACTATTTTGAATAGCAGGATACTGTATCAGTTTCACTACTGGAAGATCATTCATTTTCTCTTGACTCCATTTTTTCGCAACGGGTCACGAAAAGCTAAGCATTTTAAGACCTTAGCAGATTGCAAAACAGATTGCTTATACTTCGCTTAACTTGATTTTCAAACAATCTTTCCTTAATGGAAGCTTCTATCTCGTCCATCGCCCTCTAACGATAAACATCCAAAATTATTTGTCAATTCTTTTTTCAGAAATACAGCAATTCCCGCCGTAAATTTTTTATAGTCTCAAACCACTCATGATGTATAGCAAAAAAACCTGTTCGTAAATTTTTTAGACAAACTAATTCAAAATATACTCTGGACGATCAGTAAGTTTTTGAGGCTCTTAGAGTATATCTAAAAAATGGCATACCTTACAAACCAAAGAGATTAAATCGCTTGCAGAAAGCCATCAAAAATGTAAAATAAGAAGAAGGTTCACCATTTAGGAAAGAAGTTTGGTTAAAATGCCCTCTTAGTAATGTAAGAAACAAATTTAAAAAAACACCCAACATAGGTAAACACAGAAGAAAAAAGTGGGAAAAAGAAAAAAATCGACAAATCGCCCCAAAAAATAGCGCCTCAGAAAATGCCTTGAACGTCTCAATATTGTTGATTGCCTTATGTCGCGGGTGGCAATGTTTGAAATGAAATGCTCATTGATTTGCAAGTGTTTTCTCATATCCCAACGAACGAGAGAGACCTAAACTATGACTCTTCAGAAAGAATTTGATCCATTGTCCAAGGACAGTTAATGGGAAAAACCTTTTCGTCGAGTCCGGTTTCTAGAGCTGCATCTAGACGAGCCGATGCGTATGCATCTTTTAATATTTCGGCGAACTTGGATTTTAGGCTTGGGCTTTGTTTCAACACCTTTTTAAATTTTTGACGACTATTTTTAATCGAGAGATCCCATGATTTTGAGTGTCTTTGAGGTTGCGACTTGACTTTAAGCATATGCATTAACATGACTTCCAAATAACTTTCTAACGTTCTTCTCTCCGATCTCCCCAAGGATTCAATCTCCTCTATGAGATTTTCAATATCCAAATTTGAAAACTCTTGTTTTTTTAAACAGGCGGCTTGCTTTCTAGTCCATTTGAAAAAATCCTTTTCATGCAACAAGGTCTCTTTGGGAGCAGGGGCTCGAGGTTTCCTAGAAGCTGATTGTGTTGTTTTTTTTGTCGCTATCATATTTGAACCTTGAATGGAAGTGATGCGTATCGCATGGGTAAAGGCAATCCGATGCTTCCAAACGGCTTGACTCACTCACCTTTACGCAAAGAGAGCGACATTTCGGCTGAAGCGCTCGCACCGCTGATGCCTCTTGCGAGCCGTCAGCCCCAGGGCTTTAGCTCAACCGAAATGTCACTCTCTTTAAAAATTTAAAAAATAGAACAATCGCATGAAATCCGAGGTTTCCGCGCTGTCAATATCTATGAAGAAAAATAAAATACACGAATATTGACTTCCAATAAAGATGATCTAAGTGTTCAGTTCTCTCGAAGACTCTGCACTGAAGACTTACACATAGACATTTGGCAAAAGCGAAGCGGTCTCTTCACAGTTCAGATGCCCTAAGGGAAGCGCATCTAAACGGTTAAATGCGATGAAGAAGGGCATATTTGGCCACAACCGTTTTAACACTTTGATCTTTATCAAAGAGAATTTTGTAGACACTCCCCATGGAACCTTCATAGGTTTCTTGGATTTGACCTACCCCAAAGTCTTTATGCAAAATGCGATCCCCGGTGACGAACATCTCTGTTTTTTGAGAAGGGAATTTTTCTATGTGATAGCTGCCCTTACCCTCATCGACTGTATGAGCCAAAGGAGAAGATCGAGATCCTGAAAATGTAAACTTTTCAATCGATCCGCCTGGCATTTCTTTAAGGAAGCGACTGGGTTTTTGCGAGCGGAACATTCCCCAAAGACAGCGCGTATGGCAGTAACTTAAGTACAGGTATTCCTTGGCGCGCGTCACCCCTACATAACATAAACGGCGTTCTTCCTCAATCGCTTCCTGACTATTTTTGGAATTCACATGGGGAAAAAGATCCTCTTCTAAACCCACTAAAAACGTCACTGTAAATTCTAGGCCCTTGCCATTGTGGATGGTCATTAAGCTCAGACGTTCTTCGCTTGGACTCGTTTCATCCAAGCTTGATTTTAAAGATAATTCCTCTAAAAATGCCTCTAAAGATGGATTTGGGGCAGATAGCTCCCATTCGACTCCTTTTGAAATGAGTTCATCCAGGTTTTCTCGGCGATCCTCATAAGATTCTTTGTCTTCTAGCAAGTAATCCATATAGCGAGTCCGCTCAATGGCACCGACGATGAGATCGCGAATGCTTCCCTGTTTGCTCAGGAGACGCAATTCGTAGATGATTTTAACGTATTCAGATAAGCTTTCTTTTTGTCTAGAAGTTAAACGGATGACATGTTGAAGGGGCATATCTTTGAGCAGAGCGTCGCAATAGCCCAAAATTGTCATTCCTTCCTGATTCGCATGGTGACGCATCTTTTCAATGGTGGCTTGCCCTAACCCGCGCTTAGGTAAATTAACGGTGCGAACAAAGGAAATGTAATCAGCCCCTGATTGAGACATGCGCAGGAAAGCCAAAATATCTTTAATTTCGCGCCTTTGATAAAAAGAAATGCCCCCCACAATGACATAGGGAATTCCGCGGTAAAGCAACGAATCCTCAAAAATGCGTGATTGAGCATTGGTGCGGTAAAACACAACCATTTGATTTAAGGAAACTTTCTGTGAGCGATGATATTCAATTTGAGTCGCGACAAAATCAGCCTCTGCTCGCTCATCTTCCCCTGCAAAAAGTCGAACTTTTTCTCCATCTCCCAGTTCGCTCCAAATCGCCGATTTTTTCCTCCCTGAATTGCAACCAATGAGTCCATTAGCAATATTCAAAATATGCATCCGACTGCGGTAATTCTGTGCAAGGTGTATCACCCTTGCTCCAGGATAGTCCCGCTCAAAATCGAGAATGTTGCGAATATTCGCTCCCCGCCAGGAATAAATCGATTGATCAGGATCGCCAACAACAAATAAATGGCCCTGTTTTTGGACAAGTAAACGGGTCATGGCGTATTGAGCCGCATTCGTGTCTTGGTACTCATCGACCAAGACAAAAGGCCATCGCTCTTGATAGTGAACCAACAATTCTGGATGTTCTTGCCAAAGCTTGACCGTTAAGAACAATAAATCATCAAAGTCGACCGCTTGATATTCTTTCAGTTTCCGCTGATAAAGACTATAAACTTGGGGACAAGCTTGTTGAATATCGGTTGTTAATTCCGCTGTTAAATCGATATCAGCTATCTCCTCTGGCCCTATTAATGCATTTTTAGCCTGAGAAATAAAACGACGGAACGGCTTGGCTTCGATCTTTTTGTCTTTTAAATTGAGCTCGGCCAAACAGACCTTGAGCAGCTTTTCTGCATCTTCCTCGTCGTAAATAGTAAAACGGGAGGGATAGCCCAAAACATGGATGCATTCACGCAGGACGCGGACTCCTAAACTATGGAAGGTGCAAATGTAGACGGCATGTTGAGTCATCCGTTGAACTCTTTCGCGCATCTCTCCTGCCGCTTTGTTGGTAAAGGTCACGCCCAAAATGGCGGAAGGGGGAATGCCGTTTTCGATCAGATGCACAATGCGGGAAGTGATCACCCGCGTTTTCCCAGAACCCGCTCCAGCTAAGACAAGGACCGCCTCTTCAACAACCGTGACAGCTGCCCACTGTTGCGGATTAAAATCTTTTACCTGATTCATAGAATTGACGGCGCCGAAACCGGCGACTTCAGTCGCGGGAGAAAGCGCCAACCCTTTATTGTGTTTTTTAGATTTTTTTTAACAAAAATCACAAACTAACAGCGCGGAGTCCCTTGCCTTCAGGCAACGTGGCAAAAGAAGCGCTGCTCCTGTTTTAAATATGTGAGGGTCTCCTCGCCAATCCATTCAGAGAAGCGATGCCGTGCAGGCAGTGTAGCAAACAGATTGCTTTAATCAAAGCTTTTCTTTTAGTATCAGTTTTTTGTGAATTTTTGTCATGGAGCGTGAATGGCAAGCCTCTTTTTTTTTCTTTTCCTGTTCTGCTATTGCCCTTCATGGGTCAATGGCCATGTCCAAGTAGGGGTTGAACGGCTCTTTTCTCCTCCCTATGATTCTCTTCTTCGCGGAAAACAGATCGGCCTCATTACCAATCATACAGCCATTGATTCTAAAGGCAATTCAACTGTCGATCTCTTTAAACATCATGCCGGAGGACTTAATTACTCAATTATCGCGTTGTTCGCCCCTGAGCACGGTCTTAGAGGAACTCAGCATGCAGGCGAAAGGGTGATTGATGAGCGAGATTCTGAAGGAGTTCCTATCTATAGCTTGCATGGGGTCACCCGACGTCCAACGGCTGCGATGCTTAAAGGGATCACGCTTCTGGTGTATGATATTCAGGATCTTGGCTCTCGCTCTTATACCTACACAACAACGTTATTTTATGCGATGGAGGAAGCGGCCAAAGAACGCATTCCCCTTCTCGTTCTCGACCGCCCCAATCCACTCGGAGGGTTACTCGTCGATGGACCCCTATTGGAAGAGGAGTACCGCTCTTTTTTAGGATACATCAATGTCCCCTATTGTCATGGATTGACGACAGGAGAGTTAGCTCGGTACTTTAATGGCGAGTACAACGTGGGGTGTGATCTAACGATCATTCCGATGCAGGGCTGGAAGAGAGAGATGACTTTTAAAGAGACAGGATTGACGTGGATTCCAACGAGTCCACAGGTTCCAGAAGCGCATACAGCCTTTTACTATCCCACGACCGGTTTGTTAGGAGAGCTGCAACTGATCAATATCGGGATAGGCTATACGCTCCCTTTTAAGGTTGTTGGAGCTCCCTGGATCGATGCACAACGCTATGCTCAGCATTTGAATGCTCAACACCTTCCAGGGGTACGCTTTCATCCTTTCCATTACCGCCCCTTTTTTGGGCGATTTGCGCATCAAGCGTGCCATGGGGTTCTTATTGTGATTACTGATCCTCAGGTATATTTGCCTGTGACAGCGCAGTTCCTATTGATAGGCGTATTAAAGGCTCTTTACCCCTCCCATTTTCAGGCCGCTCTCGAAGAATCGAAACAACGGCAAGAGATATTCAATAAAGTTGTAGGAACAGCTGAAGTTTATCGCCTCCTCAAAGAAGAGCAGTATATCGTTTGGAAATTATGGGCTATCCATCAACAAGAGCGTCTCCGTTACCTTTGCAAGCGAAAAAGCTACTTAATTGCCGACTATTCTCATGCCGCAAATGCTCCTATTTGGCAGTCTTTGGATGTGGTTGCTAAAAATTAGCTCTCGCCCTTGACATAAATCCTCTGCCATTCTACAATCCCCTATCACAAAGTCACGAAAAATAGGTTTTAACATAGGAGAACGACATGGTTAAGATTAAGCCTTTAGGCAACCGATTAGTAGTTCAACGTTCAAAAGCACCTACATCTAAAGGAGGCATTTTGTTGCCCGATTCGGCGCAAGAAAAATCTCGTGAAGGAGAGGTCATTGCCGCTGGCCCGGGGAAAATCAGTGAAACAGGTCAATTGGAACCTATTTCTGTTAAGGTCGGAGATCGGGTTTTGTTTGGCTCTTACGCAGGAACAGAAGTCAAACAAGACGACGCAGAGTACCTGATTTTGTCTGAAGAAGATATCCTTGGAATTTTATCTTAACCCCCTGAGCATGAGGATTGAGCATGGCAAAAGTATTACAATTTAATGAGGAAGCTCTTAAGTCGATTTTAAGAGGCGTTAGAACACTGGCAAAGGCGGTAAAGGTGACATTGGGTCCCAAAGGACGCAACGTTGTGATTAGCAAAGGGGAGTTTAGCTCTCCTACCTCGACCAAGGATGGTGAGACAGTCGCCAAAGCAGTGATTATTGAAAATAAATTTGAAAATATGGGGGCTCAGCTTGTCAATAGAGTCGCAGAGAAAACGTCTGAGATCGCAGGCGATGGCACGACCACAGCCATTGTGTTGGCTGAGGCGATCTATTCGGCTGGAATAAAGAATATCGCTGCTGGGGCGAACCCCATGGGGATCAAACGAGGGATTGATTATGCTGTACAAGTGATGATTGAAGCCTTGGATGCTTTGGCCACTCCAGTCAATACCTCCGAGGAAATTGAGCAAATTGCGACAATTTCAGCCAACAACGATCCTGAGATTGGCCGCATGATTGGCAAAGCGATGGAACGTGTAGGAAAAGATGGAATCATTAGCATCGCAGAAGCTAAGGGGATAGAGACGCATGTCGATTACGTCGAGGGATTGCAATTTGATAAGGGTTATCTCTCTCCCTATTTCGTTACCCATCCAGAAGATATGACAATAGAATTGTCAAATGCCCAGATTTTGATCACAGATAAGAAAATATCGACTGCAAAAGACATTGTTCCCCTCCTAGAAAAAGTGATCGCGAAAGGATCTCGTCCCTTATTGATTATTGCGGAAGATGTGGATACAGAGGCATTGGCCACTCTTGTTGTTAATAAAATCAAAGCAGGAATGCCGATTTGCGCTGTGAAAGCGCCTGGATTTGGCGATCGCCGCAAGGCGGTGTTGGAAGACATTGCGATTTTGACGGGAGGAAAGGTCGTTTCAGAGGAATTGGGCTTGAAACTCGATGAGGTCGGATTGGAAGTGTTAGGTCATGCAAAGACGTTAAAAATTTCTAAAGAGGAGACAACCATCATTGATGGAGGAGGCAATCCTCAAGACGTGAAGGGTCGAATTGCACAGATTAAGGCTGAACTTAATCACCCTTCGACCTCTAAGTATGATCGCGAGAAATTGGAAGAGCGTTTGGCAAAGTTGGTCGGAGGAGTCGCTGTCGTCCATGTTGGAGCGGCAACAGAGACAGAGCTGAAAGAAAAGAAGGCAAGAGTCGAAGATGCATTGCATGCGACGCGTGCTGCTGTCGCAGAAGGGATCGTCCCCGGTGGAGGGGTCGCTCTTTTGCGCGCTGTGAAGAGCTTAGAAAAATTAAAATTGACCGGAGATGAAGCAGTGGGCGCTTCTATCATTCAGCAAGCTGTTTTTGCTCCTGCAACCGCCATTGCGAATAATTGCGGAAAGCAAGGGAATCTCATTGCCCAGAAAATTTATGAGGCTGAAGGAGCATATGGCTATGACGGTTTAACTGATGAGTTTAAAGATCTGCGACAAGCAGGAATCTTTGATCCCGGATTGGTCACTAAAAGTGCTCTGATCAATGCAGCTTCGATCGCAGGTTTGTTACTGACGACGGCTGCCATGATCACGGATGAGCCCCAACCCAAACCCAAGCATCCTCCAGCCATGGATGGCATGGGCGGTATGGGCGGTATGGGCGGTATGGGCGGTATGGGGGGGATGGGAGGAATGGGCGGCATGGGAGGGATGGGAATGTAACTTCCCTTTTTTGAATCCCTACTCAGTCTACAAACCCTTCCTTTGGAAGGGTTTGATTCTGTTCGAAAGGATTTAAACCTGCTCAATAGCGGTTAGGATGAGGGAATGGACTGGCCGACTGACCAACGGACGAAAGAAACAATCGCTAATGGCTTGCCCCTTTCTTTGGCATGCTTATTGAGAAGGTCAGCAATGGTCACTGATTCATCTTTAATGTATTTTTGACGGACTAGAGTCGCCGTCTCATAATAGGCGTTGATTTTTCCCTCAACAATTTTTTCGATCATGTTTGCCGGCCTTTCTCCAATTTGGCCTCTAGCAATCTCTTTTTCCTTATTAATGATCTCTTGAGGGACCTTTTCTGGGGACAAATACTCAGGAGCAGCAGCCGCTATGTGCACGGCAATGTCTTTGGCCAAACTCTCTTCGCTCCCACTTCCGGTGATCTCCACAGCCGTTACAATTTTGCCGCCCAAGTGAGAATAGATCCCCAAGGAGCGATCTGGACTCTTTTGTAGGATAAGAAGACGCCTAATTTGAATATTTTCCCCGATGGCTTGCACCACGGTTCCGCGGTACTCACCGATTGTCAACGTCGGTTCTTTCGAATACCGTTGCTCAAGGAACGCTTCCAAAGAAAGAGGATGTGTTTTTAACACTTCTTCAGTTACATTGTTTAGAAATTCCTTTAACCGCTCATTTTTGACAACAAAATCGGTTTCAGCGTTGACTTCAACAATCGCGACAGCATGGCTTCCTTCAGCAAAGCCAATCACTCCCTCTTTTGTTTCGCGCCCCTCTTTCTTGACAGCGGAGGCAATTCCCGCTTTACGCAAATTAACAATGGCTAATTCGATATCCCCTTTTGCCTCTTCCAATGCCTCTTTGCATTTTCCCATCCCGACGCCAGTACGTTCACGCAGCTCTTTAATCATGCTATTCATAAAATTAACAGCGCGGAGACCCCTGCCTTTAGGCTGGGGAGGAAGCGCTGCTCCTGTTTTAGAGGTTATTTGTTTTTACCTAACTCACCTGACGCAAAGAGAGCGACATTTGGGCTGAAGTAAAAGCTCCCGCAGCCGACGCCTCTTGCGAAGGATCAGTGCTGGGACTTTGGCTTAGCCAAAATGCCACTCTCTTTGCGTCTGGTGAGTGACCTAATACAAATTGCCGTAGAGCCTCAAAACGGAGAAGCGATATCTACTTCATTCGCCCCTCGTTATCGTTGCGAGGGTTATTTTCCCTCCTGAATAGGGTTTCTTTTTTCAAAATCCTCTTCCTGACGGCCGGAAAATGCTGACCCTTCTTCATCGCTTTCAGCCTCTCCTAGCTTATCTTCTTTACTTGCATACACTTTAATGTCGTTCTTCTTATCGGCAATTGCTTTTGCGAGGGTTTCAAGGATCAATTTAATACTTTTCAACGCGTCGTCATTACAAGCAATGACATATTCAATGGGATCAGGATTGCAATTAGTATCGACAAGTCCCATGATAGGGACACCCAACTTATTCGCTTCTGCAACTGCTAGATGCTCTTTGCTTGGATCAACGACAATCACAAGCCCAGGGAGCTTGCGCATGCCTCGTACTCCAGAAAGGTTTCTCTCAAGCTTAATTTGATCCTTTGTTAAGAGAGAAAGCTCTTTTTTGGTCAGCCCCTCGCCACCCGTTGAGATCCTCTTTTCAATACGATCCAGTTTTTTGACCGATTGACGAATCGTTTGAAGGTTTGTTAACATCCCTCCCAACCATCGTTCGCAAACATAAAATTCTCCACATTTTTCAGCAAGTTCCCGAAGGACCCCCTTGGCCTGCTTTTTTGTTCCTACAAAGAGAATGGATTTATGTTTTCCAATAACATCGCGCACAACATCAACGGCATGACGAATTTGCTGGAGTGTTTTTGCCAAATCAATGATGTAAAGCCCATTGCGTTCTTCAAAAATGAAGCGTCTCATCTTTGGATTCCAACGGCTTGTCTGATGCCCAAAGTGAGCGCCAGCTTCCAGTAGATCCTGAATGGATATGGAGAGAGGGGGGTTCTGATGTTGAGCCAAGCCTTGTCCCTTTATGTTGACGACGGCATCTTGCATTGAAGCAAGATTTCGGTCTTGGTTAAAGATGTTAGTCGCAAATTGCTCATAAACGAGTTAAAATAGTGCCAGAGCTCCTACCAAATGAGGGTAGGGGCTAAAGAAGTCTAGCGCCTGATCAGAATCGAACTGACACTCGTAGCTTGGAAGGCTACTGTTCTACCATTGAACTACAGGCGCATTGTGGAGGGTGATCTCACCAGATGCCGTCGTAAGAAAGCAATGCCGTACACTCCGGCCATTCTATGCAAATGAGTGATTTACCACAAGTCTTTAGTCTCACTAAGGCATTTTTGGTGGACATTATGCTTGTTTAGGATGCTGAAAATATCTGACTGACCCACTCTCCTTAACTCCCCTTAGGGGAGTCCTTAAATCTGATCAACGGGAATGACTTAACGGAAGTCATGGGATTTTGAGACTAGGCACGCCGTTGCATCCAAATCTCTCCCATCGCAAAGCCAAGCCCAGACAGTCCCAAAGAGACAACCTCTTGGGGAATATCAAACATCATCAAACGGGTTAAACAAAAGGCGATTGCTCCAAAGAAAAAGGCAAGCCAGGCTGAAAGGGCGTTTCCACGCGATTTAAACAGGGCGGCACAGACAGGAATAAAAAGACAGGAGACGGAAAGTTCATAACTTTGAATGAGAAGATCGACAATTTCTCCTGCATAAAAAGAGGTTCCGACAGCAATGAAACCCACTCCGGCAGTGATTCTTCGAGGCAATTGAATCCCTTCCCATGCCCCTGATCCCTTCATCATTTCAAAGTCTTGGGTGAGATTGGAGCTAACTGCATTGAGCAAAGAAATCGCTGTAGATAACACAGCCATGAGAACGGCACATCCAATGAACGCAGCCAAGGAAGGAGGAGTGAGGATTTGCACGACGTCCATAAATACACTGGATCCAGTCAAGACAACGAGGCCCATTTGCTTCCCTAAGATTCCGATGAAAACGGGAACGATGCAAATGAGGAGAGTGCATAAAGCAGCATAACCTGCCGCACGGGTGACAACGGGTGGCGAACGTGCAGAAAAACAGCGTTGCGCCATGTCTTGCTCAATCACCATGAAAAGAAGGGGCATTAACAACCATCCGCTCAGCTTAGCGATGTTGAAATCAAATGCTTCGCCGCTCCAGCTATTTTCTACAATTGTTGAAAATGTTAATGGTCCAGTATAAACAATGTAAGCGAATCCGAAGGCAAAGACAGTCATAAAAAAGAGAGCCTGAATCATATCAATGGAAACCACTGCCTTCAGTCCTCCAATCGCTGTATAGAGGATGACGATGCCCCAAAAAGCCAGAAAAAGAAGGGGTTGATCGTAGCCAAGGCTCACCATAAATTTTCGCGAGGCAATCACTTGGGCGATCAAAATCATTGACAAAGACATGATGGACAGAAGAGAGGCCATTCTTTTAAGGAGTGGCGACTGAAAAACCCGTCCCAATAATTCTGCAACTGTCGAGACTTGATACTGCGCCAGCTTTTGACCGACTCCCAAGGCCAAAAGCACAAATCCAAGAGAGGCGCCTAGGGGATAAAGCAAAACGGTCCACCCAAATTTGTAGGCTTCTTCGGCAGCCCCTAGGACTAACCCTCCTCCAATCTGCGTGGCTACGAAGGTCATTAAAAGAGGAAAAAAGCGAACATCTTTGCCTGCAAGAAAGTAGTCCTGGGGGTTTTGTAAGTTTTTTGACGCTCTCTTCCCCGCCCATAGGCAAATCAATTGAAGGACGGCCAGCGTGGCGACAAAAACAGTTGTATTCATAGAATTGATGGCGCGACCCGCCACTTGAGTCACGGGAAAGTGCTGACCCCGTGGTTGTGTTTTTTACTTTTGACGAAAATCACAGATCGATAGCGCAGACGCCCCTGTCTTCAGGCGCAGAAGAACACGCTGCTCCGGTTACCCATACTCGATTTCGCCCAGTCATGGTCTCCTCGCCAATCTGATGGAGCGGTTGATGGGCAAGTGGGACTGGTTTAACGCGTACACCTATTTAACGACTTGCCCTAGAGCGTGGGTCTGGAGAAGCATCCTATGCGATCTATTTATTCTGTCCTAAGTTAAACTTAGAATTCCCGATGAAGGAGGAATGCGTGAACTGTTAGGGTGATTTTAACAGCTTTGACAATTTTTGTCAATTATCTTTTTTAAATAATAAACTAAATTTAAAGAAACTGTAAGTGAATTTAAAACTCTCTTTTGAACGACAGCAGGATTGATCCAGTCGCTCTAAGGAGAAGGGATCCGAACGGTGCCCGGAACCAAACGAATCTCAAAGATCCAAGGCCACTCTTTTCCCGTGAGAAAAAAAGTGCCTGTCTTTTTGCGAAAAGCAATGCCATTCAAAACGCTGTCGTCAGATAAATCTTTTTTTTCCCAGAGAGAGAGAAGATCAGAGGCATCCAATACTCCGGTCACCTTGCCTGTGGATTTATCAATGCGTAGAATCCAGTTTTCTTGCCAAATATTTGCATAAAGATCATGCCCTACGCATTCCAAGTCATTGAGGCGTTGCACAGGGACCCCCTCCCAACGGACTTCCAACGTTCTTAAGGGAGCGAAAGTAGAGGGGTCTCGCTGAGTTAGGAAAGAGGTTCCGTTGCTCATCCATACTGTCCCTCCGTCACGGCAAAGACCCCACCCTTCTCCAGGGTAAAAAAGAACGTGTTTTAACTGCAAAGATTTTCGCTCATACACGAATGCTCGCCCCTCTTTCCAGCTGATTTGAACAATTTGCTGTGGAAAAACAGCAATTCCTTCGCCAAAGATCTCTGGGCTTAGAAGGCGCTTGGAAATGACCTCTCCAGTCAAAATATCCATTCTTCGCAACGACGATCCGCCATAAAGTCCCGTACTCTCGTAAAGCTGCTCGTCTTCAATGGCAAGCCCTTGGGTAAAGGCCGGAAGGTTGTGCGGAAGCCTGGAAACAACGACTGGAGTGAGATGTTCAACAACGGCAGAGAGGGGTGCTAAGGGGAGGCAAACAACGAGAGTGAGAAAGAGGCGAAGAAATAGCATGGAACAATGAGATGTCCTATGCGCCTTCCAATCGATCGACAATCTGCTCGCTCCCTCTGGATAAACTTGGAGGCTTATTGAGAATCCCCATTTCAATCAACATAGCCTTGAAAAACTTAGGTTGAATTTGACCGTCTATTTCAAACGGCTCGCCATTAAAAGTCAGCACGTCCCTGCCTCTGGCATCTTTCTGTGGCGGTGCCGAAAACTCATCCATGAGTTGATCCTTTGTTGCTTCATCTAAGTTGTCCTGACGTTCTATCCACTGTCGCCACCAGGAGTGGATATCTCCCTTAGGCATCCCGGGCGAACCAATGGTTTCATTAAGGGATTTTAAGATCTCCTGTTCATCATAAGGGGAGAAAGAAACGGTTCGTATGTTTAAGTGAACCCACTTCCAAGGAGTCCACCACTCGCCTCTTTGGGGTTGCTGCATTGAAAAATAAAATTCAGCAGCCTCTCCTCCGATCCAGAAATAGTCTTCCACAGCGCGAATCACCGAAAGTGCGACATAATGATTGACGGGATTGATTGTTGCACTCTGATCGTTTTTTGCTGATTCATGAGGGATGCCAAACTTTTCCCCTGCTTGTATCAGGTTGTTAAATAAGTTGGCATTGTGAATGGCATGGGTATCGGTGAGATATCCCCAAAATTGGATAAAGGGACTCGTTCTCCAAGCCCATTGGTAAATATTTTGCCAAACGCGCTGACGTTCCCTTTGTAAGCAAGAAAGAATGCGAGTTTCCAAGGAAACTCCCTCTGCTTGATCTCTTAGGCTTTGATACTGTTCTTCAGCGACCTCAAATTTTCCCGCTCCGCAGTATTCGCCTGCATCTATACCCAGGCAGCCTAAGGTATTCGCTTGTGTCATCTCATCTTTCTCTTTAAGCTCTTGCGCAATATAGCGGCAATAAAACACCAATTTATCGTAGCTGCTGGGTTTTCCCTGCAAAATATTCCGATTTGTGATGCTTTCAACGAAATGACGCAAATTTGTTTTAAAATACTCAATGGGTTCTGATTGTCCTAGCTCCAACCAGCGCTTATCTTGCGCCAGCTTGGCTTTCAGAAATCCTTTATGCTCCGACCAGTCAATTTTTTCAGACAGTTCGAGGAGATCTTCGATCTTGACCTCAGCCGACACAGTGGGAAGAAAATCTTTGTGAACATGCGCCTTGCGCACTGAGCATTTTGTTTTATTATCCAGTTGCTCAAGCTCGCTGAGCGAAATCTCTTTTATGCCCTCCTCTTCCTCTTTCTGTTCCTCTTCTAACCTCTTTTTTGCTTCGATGGATTTCCTGTATTCAAAGTATTGCTTCATGACTTCGCTGACCAGATTCAACGTACAGACAAGCCGCACAAACCTCCCTCCAAAGTAGAGGCCTGTGGAATTTCCAATAAAAAAGTGGGCATGATGCAACATCTTCTGCACTGACTCGGGCAAAAAATTGTAGCGATCTAACAAGCCCACGGTTAAATAAAGGAGCGTTGTGACAGCTAATGCAACTTGTCCCAAGACAAACAACGCGACAGTCGCGACTGTCATCGCAATGAGGCTAAGATGACCGAGATTTTCCTGGACAAAATTGGCTGCTTTGTTGATTTTCAGAAAGTTAATTTGGCGACTTGCCAAATAGGCCGCTCCTAGTGGAACAACATATAGGGCGGGATGCCACCTGACTAGGGAGTCATTCAAATTTGCTGCTCGCAAACAACGGGATGTTTGTTCAAAAGCCAAGCTTAGCTCTAAAATTTGATTGATCGCAGTCATCACATGGTGACGCCCTTGCCTGAATGTATTGTCTTGTTTGAGAGCCTGATTCATCAACCCGCCAAACTTGAGTCCTCGTATCAAGGGTTCCAAAAGAGTCCAGTTTTCTGAAAATGCAGCGACCATAAAATTGACAGCGCGAAAGCCCGAGATCTTAGTCGGGAGAAGAAGCGCCGCTCCTATTTTAGAAATTGTTAGAATCAACATAGCAGGAAAAACATTGTTCCGCAAGAGATTAGTGATAAACCCATTCCACTTCAAGAATTGAACTCGGGGTTAGCTAAAGCCTCGGGCTTCGGTGATAGAGAAGGCGCTCATCTTGTCAACGACCCTTCAGTGAAATGGATATAAAATCCTCCTCGTTCATTAGAGGGTCTGAATTCTTGCGAAATTCGTTGATCCATATTCAAAATGATTATATCCTTTCTTATATCGAATCGCCTATAAGGAGACATTTTATGCATTTTGGCAACTATCCGTTAGTCCCTAAAGCAGTGGAATCATTTCATTTGGAAGAGGAATATATTGACGAGTTGGAAAAGGAAAACCATCTCCTTTCGGCGTTTAATGAAGATTTACTCGCTAAAAATGAACAACTGACAAACAAGATTCGCGATCTTGCCCATCAGAGGCATTTTCTTAGCAAAAAAAACGATGAGGCAAGCCAGAAAAAGGATGCATTAAAAGATCAATTAGATCACCTGATGGCAGAGCAACAGGAAATTTTCACTAGGCAACACACTTCGAATGAGACACATGCTGTGTTAAAGAAAGAGATGAATCTCTTATCTGAAGAAAAAGAAAAGCTCATGATTCTCTGTGAAAAAAGCACTGAACACATCGGGGAGTTAGAAGAAAAGGCACATCATCTGTTCACAACAAGTGAAATTCATCTCTCTGAGCAAAAAAAACTTCAGGAAGCACTCGATCTTCTTGAAGAGACCCATCACGAATTGCTTTCTCATGTCGATGATCTTGAAGCCAGAAAAAGAAGAGAAGAGAGCGCGAATAAGCTGGATGGACTCGGGAGGATAGGAGCTAGCGTCGCGTTCGGGTGCGGGGCCCTGTTGGGGTCGGCTCTTGTTCCTGGATTGATTGCAGGAGGTTCTGTTTATGCTCTTTATCAACTAAGCAAGCAATACATTAAGGGTGACGTTGAGCAGCGCATGCACAAATATGTGCTTGCCCACCCTGGAACAACAAAAAATGAGGCATTGAATCACATTTTTAAAAAAAACCCCCAAAACTCAGTCGTTTAAAGACATAGACCCATCACTTCTCACATAGGAGCAGCGCTTCCTCCTCCAACTCAGCTGGGGGGTTTCTACGCTGTTAATTTGATGAATCAGATGACCGAATCGAATTTTCACGATTCTTCCCCACTAAAAGAAGTGAACCACGTTGCATTATATCGCATTCCCGCACAGCTTACTGAAGGGCGTTGCCCAGAAGGAATTGAGAATGTCTTTGAAAGGCCAACGACTCCACACATTCAGCGTGAATTGTTTGCCGAGAAAAGGATCCATCTAAAGCAAAAGCTTGAGAAACTGAGAGCGCGTATTCAAGAAACGGAAAGAAAATCTTTGGAACACCAGAAGCAACACAAAGAGATTTTGCAACTCGCTGACAAATCCTTCGAAAAGGGAAAGACTGAGCAGGAAGGGATAGAGAATATTGAAAAGGATGAAAAAAATATTGATCAGCAAAGGGAAATCATTTCCAATGAGCTCATCGTTGTGAAGGAGAGAATGGCTCATGTCAATCAAGAGCAAGAAGAGATCCGTCAGCGGGCAGAGGGGACCCGACAAGCCTCTTTAACAGTTCCTTTAAGATGTGGTCTATTAGAATCAAAATTAACCGATGTTTCTGAACGCCTTGTTCAAGTCACAAGGCATCAGGAGAAGATTCAACGTCAACAAGAGAGGATTCAAGGGCAAGCTCAAATCCTTTACGATCAACAAAAGGATGTCGAAAGGAGGATACACACTCTGATGATACCCGCTGACGAAAAAACACAAAAGGTGAGTCAGAGGGGTTCAAATCATGAGCCAGGCATTGAGACCCTCAAAACATTCGTTGAACACGATCAAGTTTTTGATAAGGAACGGATGAGAGGCAATTTGACAATCGATTTAGTCTCTGAAAAACTCAACAAAGTCTGGGGGAAAGTGAGAAAGAGGACTTCTTTAACCTCTCTATTTGCTTTGACCAGCGTGACAAATGGGACTATAGATCGTCTTCAGGCTATCTCAGAGATAGCTAAAGAGGGGATGAAGGTGAGCCAAGGATTAGTCAATCGAGCTGTAAGATGGAGTTTGAATATCGCTTGGACATCTCTGAAGGAAATGCTAGGTCCCATCGCTGGGGTCGCTTTAGGCGTTCTCGGAATCTGTTTTGTTATACGAGTCCTTGCCTCCTATCCAGGAATCAGCCTTTTGATCGGAGGATGTGTGTTTTTTATTTTTAGAGGTCAACTTCAAGAAAGGATTTAGCATGATACAAGAATTGATAAACACTGCCAAAAAAATGATCGCCGATCATAAGGGACTGCTCGCAATGGATGAAAGTCATCCAACCTGCAATAAACGGTTTGCTAAGCTAGGAATTCCCCAGACAGAGGAGGCTCGGCGTGCCTACCGTGAATTGATTTTGACCGTTCCTGATTTAGGGAAGTTTATCAGTGGGGTCATTCTTTATGATGAGACGATCCGTCAGTCCACAGCAGAAGGAATCCCTTTTATGACGGTCATTGCCGATGCTGGAATCCTTCCTGGGATCAAGGTTGATACTGGGGTAAAAGAGCTGGGTGGTCATCCAGGGGAGAAAATAACGGAAGGGTTGGATGGATTGCGCGAGCGTCTGAAAGAATATGTTCAGATGGGCGCTCGTTTTGCGAAGTGGCGCGCGGTCATCACAATAGGAAAGGGGATTCCTAGCAAGGGGTGCATCGAAGCGAATGGACAGGCATTAGCTCGCTATGCCGCGTTGTGTCAAGAGGCTGGGCTTGTTCCGATCGTCGAGCCCGAAGTGCTCATCGAAGGGGAGCATTCATTAGAGATGTGCTTCGAGATAACAGAAGATGTTTTTCACACCCTTTTTAATCAACTGTATACACAACGAGTGATCCTGGAGGGAATGCTTTTGAAACCGAGCATGGTGCTTCCAGGATTAAATTGCCCCACGCAGGCAACAGTCGATGAGGTTGCCGAGGCGACTGTAAAATGTCTTTTAAGAACCGTTCCAGCAGCCGTTCCTGGAATTACGTTCTTGTCTGGGGGGCAGTCCAGCGAACTCGCGTCAGCTCGCTTGAATGCCATGAATGTAAGATTTAAGTCTCTTCTCCCTTGGGCGTTATCATTTTCGTTTGCCCGCGCGATTCAACAACCCGCATTAGAGATCTGGCAAGGGAAGGAGGAACATGTTTTAGCCGCTCAACACGCTCTTTACCATCGAGCCAAATGCAACCAAGCGGCATGTCGCGGCAGTTACAATGCTCTGCTTGAAAGGGAGGGAGGATGACAACGGATCGTCAAGCACCCACAACGCTCCCAGCATGGCGCGCCCTTGAGGTTCATTACGCGAAGATGCAAGAGGTGCATCTTCGCCAGCTCTTTGCCGAGGATCCCACGCGTGCCGAGCGCATGACCGCTGAAGCGGCTGGCCTTTATCTTGACTATTCCAAGCATCGAATCACCGATGAGACGCTTAGTCTCCTTTTGCAGCTGGCGGAGGAGTCTCATTTAAGGGGACGTATTGAAGCCATGTTTAAGGGCGAAAAGATCAATATGACAGAGACAAGAGCTGTCCTACATGTGGCGTTAAGGTCCCCCAGAGAGGCGTCCATTCTCCTGGATGGGAAGAATATCGTTCCTCAAGTTCACGTCGTGCTCGACAAGATGGCTCATTTTTCCACCCGCATTCGAAATGGCGAGTGGAGAGGGTACACGGGAAAGGCTATCCGCAACGTCATCAATATTGGGATTGGAGGGTCTGATTTGGGACCTGTGATGGCTTATGAGGCTCTATTGTATTACAGTCAGCGACACCTCCTTTTCCGTTTCATTTCTAATATCGACGGGACCGACTTTGCTGAGGCGGTGCGCGATCTTAATCCTGAAGAGACACTTTTCATCATTTCCTCGAAGACGTTTACAACCTTGGAAACAATGACGAATGCTCATACAGCTCGGGAATGGATTTTGAAGAGATTACAAGATCCCGCCGCGATTGCAAAGCATTGCGTTGCGGTCTCGACAAACAGGGAGGAAGTGGCTAAGTTTGGCATTGATCCTGAAAATATGTTTGAATTTTGGGATTGGGTGGGGGGAAGATACTCCCTTGGTTCGGCCATTGGTCTTTCCACGATGATCGCCATCGGCCCTGAACATTTTCATGCGATGCTCAATGGATTCCATGAGATGGACGAGCACTTCCGGACTGTCCCCTTTAAAAGAAATTTGCCCGTTCTGATGGGATTGCTTGCTCTCTGGTACAACAACTTTTTCGGAGCGCAGACAATCGCTGTTCTTCCCTATGAGCAATACCTAAAACGTTTTCCTGCCTATCTTCAACAGCTGATGATGGAAAGTAATGGGAAGTCAGTGGCCCTCGATGGAACGAGCGTAGCAATACAAACGAGTCCGATCTATTGGGGCGAACCAGGGACGAATGGCCAGCATTCTTTTTATCAGCTGATTCACCAGGGAACCAAACTCATTCCTTGCGATTTTATCGCCTTTACTCAACCGCTGCATCGCATCGGCCAACACCATGAGTTGCTCTTAGCTAACGTTTTGGCTCAGGCTGAGGCGTTGGCGTTCGGCAAAACACTCGAAGAGGTCCGCGCTGAAAATGTTCCCGAATGGTTAGCACCCCATCGCACTTTTCAAGGCAACCGTCCCTCAAGCATGATTCTATTGGAGCGCTTGACGCCCGCTGCCCTTGGAAAGATTATTGCATTGTATGAACACGCTGTTTTTACTCAAGGGGCAATTTGGAATATTGACTCCTTTGATCAGTGGGGAGTTGAACTCGGTAAAGCGCTTGCTGTCCGGATCATCCTAGAACTTAAAGGAGACGGCCCACTCAACCATGATAGCTCGACAAACGCGCTGATCCGTCGCTGCCGGAAAAAAGCTTAGGCATGGGAACCATGGGTATTAACAAGCAGAATGCCAATATTCAACATTTTGTTTCGTTTATCCAAAAAATTATTCCCATGGATCAGAGCCAAATAGACGCTTTTGCTTCCCGAGCAAAAGGGCGCGTATTTAAAAAAAAGAGCTCTTTATCCAAGAAGGAGACGTTTGCAATCATCTTCTTTTCATCCATCAAGGGATCTTCCGTTATTTTGTCCTTCATGAAGGAGCAGACTTCACAAAAGACTTTGCTGTTGACAGTCAAAATCCCTTTTGCACTGCTTTTAAGAGCTTTATGAGAAGGGAACCTTCTCACATTTTCATTGAAGCTTTAGAACAATCCACTGTTTGCGTGTGGAATGAGCGAGAGGTCTCCTCTTTCTTTGATGTTCATCCCTTGTGGATAAAATTCGCCAAAAAAATGATCGAGTCTCTCTATTATCGGAAAGAAAAGCGTGAATTGCTTCTACTCAAATATTGTCCACAAGAAAGATACGCACAATTTATATGCGATTTTCCAGAACTCATCCAGAGGATTCCTCAGTATCTTATTGCAGGATATCTTGCGATCACTCCTGAATCGCTCTCTCGAATTAGAAAAAGAGTCAACAACCCCTAAAGGAACGACTATGGAGTCTCTCATCATTCGGCCAATGTCGCAAAATTTATCCACGAAGCGACAAATAGAGTCTTTAAACGGTTAAACCGTCGTAGCCAGCGTAAAAGTTTTAATGGGGAGCCGTTTTCGGAAGACATCAAAGCCCATCCTCTCCCAAGAGCAAAAAGAGGACATAGGCTCTTTTGAATACCATCGTGTAAAGAGGGGTTAGCTCATAGGAAAAATGACATAGGTGGATGAGTACAGGGAACCAACTGACACTTTGGGACACCGCCACAGGCACCCCAGAGATGAGAGTTTGAGAGGAGATGAGCGATCTCAAGGAGAAGCAAAATGATCTCAGACGAGGTCTATTCCAACGATTTGATATGATGAATAAAGAGATACAGCAACTTAAGTGACAAATTGAAGAATTAAAGAGGGTAAAAATATGAATGACATTGGACTATTTTGGACCATTGTAGCATCTGCAGCAGCGATTGTTGCTTACCTTTACGCTTTTTTTCAAGGGCTGAAAACAGATCTTACAAATTTTAAGGTTGATATCAAAAACGATATCTATGCACACATTGACCTGCTCGATAAGAGAATGGGGGCAATGAACCAAAGAATGGATTTATTTGAATCTAAAATTATTTCTCTAGAAGAAAGAATTTTTTGGATGGCAAACCGGAAAACGACTTGAGGATGCAATTCTTGAAGAAAAAATGAAACACCCAAAAACTGATCCCTAATTGCAAATCTGGTGAACGTTATGATTAGGATTTTTTTTGCCTTTAAGTGTCACTTTTAAGTATACCCTAAGATTACAATTTTAGAAAGATTACATGCAGGGAAGAAAAATGCGAGAAATTTAGGGAGTGAAAGTAGGATACATTAGGGTAAGCTCAATTGATCAAAATACCGAACGTCAATTAGAGGGGGTAGAAGTACAGAAACTATTTACTGACAAATGTTCAGGTAAAGGTTCTAATACAACGAAAGACAACGTGAAGGCATTGCCATAGCTCTTAAAAAGGGAATGGATCTATTTTGTTCTTGAGGTTCTACGGCGGGTCCTCTAGCTTTCTTTGGACACCCTTTTTTTCTTAACATAGGTCAATGAATTTTATTTCGCCCTCGCGCAGACTATACTTATCTCACTTGCTTTGCTCCTGACCCATCGCTTGAGGCTATGAGATCGTCGCAAATCAAGCGATCTAAACCTTTTCGCCGGTCATCTAACAGGGCGTTTAAACCATGCCCATAAAGGAGGAAATAATGTATAGATCAATGATGCGATGCATTCAGTTTTTATTCGGATTTAGTTTGCTTATTTTTGGTCTCAATGGCTTTATCAAGTTCATTCCCCTTCCAGAGAAACAACATTTTGCAAAGATATTTTTAGAGACTTTGCATGAAGCGACCTATCTTCTTCCCACAATCGCTTGTCTTCAAATATGTACTGCCCTCTGTCTTTTATGCAACCGTTGGGTCAACTTAGGTTTGCTCGTTCTTTTACCCATTTCGTATAACATTTTCTTCTTTCATGTTCTCCATGATAGAGCGGCCCTTGTTCCAGCAATGGGGATATTAGGGCTAAACCTTTTTTTGATCTATGACAGAGCTGAAGCCATCAAACCTTGTTTACAAAAGTAAGGGGATCTCATGCATTTCAGTTCTGCAAAATTTTCTCGTGTGCTGATCTCCTTTACAGCCCTATTCACAATTATTATTCCATCAGTGATGGATTTAAACGATACGCATATGACCAACCCTCTTTGGGCTCCACATGCCCGTTTTCACTGGTCCATTCAATGGTATTCAATCACTCTTCTCAATGCGATTGCATTATATCTCTTATGGGGAAAATACGAAGGGTCTGGCTCACCCCTTTCCGTTATCATAGCAGGCTTAGCGCCTATCCTCTTTTGGGGAAGTTTTTTTCCTAGCATGTTCATGCCAGGGACATCCCCTTGGCCAGATGGGATGACTCCTTTTGCAGTCATTCCTCCTAATGTTTTTATCGCTGCTTTTATCACCAGCTTGAGCATTTTTGGAATTTATCTGGCTTCAGTGGAGCGGATAAATGGCCCTTAGCCTTAAATGCACCCCGCTGAAAACGGGTTGTGCGTCTCATTGACCCAAGGGTCTCTCGTGAATCGGTTTAATCACAACGACACTCCCCCTCGTCTGAGGGTTGATTAATGGCTATTGGCAGGGTGTGAAATTGAGTCGGCATTCCGAAGTGCCTATCAGTTCTTATCTGTCGTTGACAAACATTTTCCTTTCGCCCCTTTTTACTTGTGCTCTGGGGGGCTTCCTAACTTGCATAAGAGAACATTGAGCCGACATTGAAGCGAGAGTGTGCAAAATGAGGAGGCAAATTTTGCTTCAGGGAATAGGATCATGACCGCCTCGATGCCAAGGATGACATTTGCTAAGGCGCTTAAGACCCAACCATGCTCCCTTAAAAAAACCATGAGATTTCAAAGCTTCAGCCATATAGGTAGAACAGGTCGGGTAGAAACGGCAACAAGAACCTAAAAAAGGGCTAAACGTGGCTTGATAAAGGCGAATCAAAAAAATCAAAAGCTTTATAGAATGGACGGCGCGGAAACCTGGGACTTCAGTCGCGGCAGGAAGCGCCGACCCTGTTCTTGTCTTGTATTTTTTAGATTTTTTTTTGACAAAAATCAAAAATTAACAGCTGCTATGAGTTTTTTTCTCTGATTTGTGACTGGGATTCTCCACCGAGTCCTCTCGCTTTCTTAGGCATTATTCCCTGCACAAGCCCAAGCCCCTCTCTTCAGGGAGGGGGCGTTGACTTTTAGGCAATACGCTTGCTATACTGCTAAACCCCATGTTCTGCTCGCGCCCTTAGGGCCTCTGCTTCACGCGAAGCTAAAACCTTCTCTGCCTATAGCTAGAAAGAAGCGACCCTGCAGACCCATTAGGTCGTATGTGCTAAAAAGTCACACACAACGGGTAGGCTGATCTCAATCGGCCATGGCATTTGTTCCGGCAAAGGGCTTGCCAATAATTGGCCAGAATGATGTTCCTTATCAAATGACAGATATTCAGGAACGGAGCGATGAGGACTCTCCAACGCCTGATTGATCATCTTAATTGAACGGGAAGGTTCTTTAATCGAGACGACCATTCCAGGGGTGATCTGAAAGGAGCGACGATCCACTTTTTTGCCATCTACAAGAACATGTCCGTGTGAAACAAGCTGTTGAGCTGCAAAAATGGTCGGGGCAAGCTTGAGCCGATAAACAATGTTATCAAGACGACATTCCAACATTTTAGTAAAATGCTGGGCAGCATTCCCCTCAAGGGCCACAGCTTTTTTGTAATAGCCAACAAGCTGCTTCTCACTTAACATGCCATAAATCGCCTTTAGCTTTTGCTTCTCTTCTAGCTGAAGCCCATAGTCGGACTTTTTGCGTCGACGCGCCCCATGAACTCCTGGTGGATTGGGCTTATGCAAAAGAGGATTCCGTGCACGTCCAAAAATATTGACGCCAAAACGGCGGGCAATGCGATTTTTTTTCCCTATGTAACGACCCATCTGATCTCCTTGCTTTTAGACGAAAGTCATACCAAAAATTGCTTTTTAATGTCAAAATCTTTCCCTGTTTTACAGCAATTCCCGCTACCCATCATGAGGATGAAGCAGATCCTGGCTAAAGCCTAATCGAGTCAATCAAATCGGATAGATCTTTGCTTTTTTTGAGCCTTGTCTCTAGCTTAGGTTTTTTATACTCGTCTAATAATAGTAATCGCATGGGGAGGGGGAGACATGGGTTGGGATTTTATTTCTAGCTTTCAGATGGAAGGGGTATATGCTCAGAGATTAAAGAAATTTTGAGACGGGAAAAAAACAATTGAAAGAAGAGAGATCCTCAGCAGGAATGCCTAATCGTTGAATAGGAGCTAATGGCAGTAACTTCCGCGTGAATAACCACTCGATCTTCGATAACTGCTGGTAGAATGATCTCTTGAGTGACGCTTTGAATTATCAATACTCCCCAATGCATCTTGAGAATCGATCGAATGGTCATGTTTATGATTTCTATCTGCGAGTCCAAACCATATCGCTGCTCCGACCAAAATAGTGATTGGGATATAGACAGACCCATGAGCCGCATGTCTGCTTTGCAGATAAGCGGAGCTGCATCCCTCCTCTTCTTGAGGGGGTAGATCTTGTCCATGAACAGAGGGTGCAGCAAATGTTACGATGAGCACGAGTGCAGCTAATTGATGAAGTTTTTTCATATTTTTTCCCTTGTATGACGACTCCTACCTGTTCAGGCTTGTTTGCACAAGCGGCTTCCCTTAGGGAGGGGTGTCGTTGACTAAAGATCGGAGTGAAATTTAAAAAATTTGAATATAAGGGACTTAAACCTGCTCAATGTGGGTGGTGAGCTTGTTGTAATGAAAACTCAAAATTTTATCAATCTTTTTCTAAGCTATAGATGCGCGGACCGTATGGGGAGACTGGAACTGTTTTTTTTCACCTCTTTCCTAATCGGGAGTGTGGAACACATTCCTCAATGGGAATATCTAGAAGACGTTGATAGCCCTCAACGAAATGCGTTGGGGTAACAACAATTTGACTCCGTCCAATTTGGAGAGTAAAAGAGCGGTCATCGAGGAGAGATTGAACAAGAAGATCAGCGACATCGCCTGGAAGCAGTAGCCGTTGTCCTCCCTCAAGGAGATAAGGATATACGATGCAAGGGACTTGATCTTCGAATAGAAGGGTGAGCGACGTGCGGCTGGGATCTTCTGCCAAAGGAAGGGCTTGTAAAAAAAGGAGATTGATATAAAAACGTATTCCCGAAGCATTGCGGACAAGCTCGATTTCAAGATGAGAATAGTCTGAATTGGGAACTAAGAGAAGACGTCCTCCATTAAAGCATAGGTGTGTTGTGATAATCTCTTGCATTTCCCATTGCCGAGCAGGCGAGGAACAACCTGCTAGGAATATGAAGCAAAGGGCTAAGAGAAAAGCCCTTCGGATGAGAGGAAACATAAGACCGTTTATTCAATTGTGCCAGGAATAGGATGAGCTAGAAGAATAGGAAGAAGAGGGGGAATAGCCATAGTGGCTTGAAGAAGAGGAATGGTCATGGGTGTTTTGAACGGCAATCGCGATGATTCCCACAATGGCCACGGTTCCCAAAGCAATGGCTGGAGCTAGATTAGTGACCGCTCGAGATTCATCATAAGCATATCCTCCGGTGTCTGTGACATAGGTGACAGCTTCCATTTCTCGAGTTGAGAGGCCCACCATTGCAATGAGCAAAGCGAGGGCAATCCTTTTCTTAAGCATAGGCATAGAATCCTCCTTAGGACATCATAAATTTTTCTAATACAAAGACGTGCGTTTCTATTTCCTTAGCGGCGATCCGCAACCCAACTTAGCTGGGTATGGTCTCCTCACCCACTTGTTTCTCTCTCTGATTCTTAACT
>Ga0116226_10000865_pt1 | contig 26415 bp, 23 predicted proteins | sample S1TSphfallax_FD_89692 | JGI IMG/M metagenome (GOLD analysis project Ga0116226, IMG submission 89692) | Host-associated microbial communities from peat moss isolated from Minnesota, USA - S1T2_Fa - Sphagnum fallax MG | ecosystem: Host-associated > Plants > Peat moss > Unclassified | place: USA... | reverse complement strand
TTTGTGCGAAAAACAAGGTGTGATTCGCAGGAATAGTGGTACTATTTCAAGAATCATACCTTGTTTTGCAGCCAAAATTGTCAAAAATAGGCGTTAAAAAAGATTCTAAACAGGTTCTAAGGCTATCCTAATTTAATACAAATAATCTTCAAATCCCCTATAAAATTAACTATTAATTAACTATAATTTGTTATAATATTAATTAATAACCACCTATAAGGACATAAAATAGAAAATGCAAGTGTTGGCATGGCGGTACTTGACGCTGTAAGCGGGATGGCTATAATGTAACGCAAATGTAATTAAAATACCAACCTTTACGATTTGATGGATTATGGATAAATTCCCGATTACGGTAGCCGGTTTTGCTCTCATTGAAATTGAACTGAAAAACCTGAAAACAATAGAACGTGCGAGTGTGATAAAGGCAATTTCAGAAGCCAGAGCGCATGGAGATCTGAAAGAAAACGCAGAATACCATGCCGCTAAAGAAAAACAGGGCTTCATTGAGGGGCGGATTCAGGAACTTGAAAGCATGATTGCGGGTGCGGAAGTCATTGACGTAAGCAAGCTCACGGGTGATGTTGTGAAGTTTGGGGCTACGGTCATCTTAATGGATGAAGACACTGAAGAAGAAGTAACCTATCAAATTGTGGGTGAATATGAGTCAGATATAAAACAGGGAAAATTGTCGATTACGGCTCCTATTTCACGGGCATTGATTGGCAAGAAAAAAGGTGATTCCGTAGAAGTTATTACGCCCAAAGGTACGAAAACCTACGAAATTATGGATGTACACTATAAATAATAATAACCCTTTGATAGACAAGAAATAGCGTCGCATGTCATCTCCATCACCATTTCCCAGGCTCACTAAAGATGCTTCCGTGGAAGCACGATGTGAGGTGGCGAATAAAATTGCAGAGCAGTTTGCAAATGGGGAATTTGGTGCAAACGAAAAACGCATTGCCATAGAGATTTTTCGTGTTTTGGTGCTGGATGTAGAGCGAAACGTACGCAGAATATTAAGTGAAAAGCTGGCTCCTTCGCTGGAAGCTCCGCATGATGTCATACTCAAACTGGCAAAGGATGAAGGTGATATTGCTATCCCCGTACTGAAAAAATCGTTTGTTTTAACAGAAGCCGACCTGATTGATATTACCGCCAACTCACAGAATGTGGAAGTCATGTCTGTGATTGCCAGAAGAGAAATGATTTCACGCGAACTTTCCGAAGCCCTGATTAAAAAAGGGAATGTTGCCGTCATTTCAGAATTGCTGGAAAATAACAATGCCACGATTGACGAACAGGACTTGTATGCTATTTATCATAATCAGGTGAAAAATCCTCCTGTTTTGGAACTCATGGCAAAAAGAGGGGGTATTCCGATTGCACTGGCGGAAAAACTGTTTGTTGCAGTTTCGGATGAAGTCAAGCGTGTGCTTACCAGCCATTATAATATCTCCATCCAGACTGCGGATGATTCCTCCTCTTTTGCTCGGGAGATGGCAACCCTTGGGCTGGTAGATGACAGGCTTTCGGGTATGGAAATAGCCGATCTGGTGACGCACCTGCACCATAGCAAACGCCTTACACTTTCCCTTATCATCCGTGCGTTATGTGCTGGTAATTTACGTTTTTTTGAACATGCCTTTGCGGAATTGGCGGAAATTCCCTATCCTAATGCACGCATCCTGATTTTGGACGGAGGGGCAGCATTTGAGGCACTCTATCGTAAATCGGTGTTACCCAATGAAATGTTTCCTGCCATTTCCTATTTGTTAAGAGCGGCATTGGTTGAGACGGAGCTGGGACGCTATCAGTGGACGGACTTTAAACAACGACTGGTTTCCCGTCTGATAAAAGACGAGACTGCTAACCATATCGAAAATATGGACTATATTGTACGCATTATCCAGAGCAATAATTTTGAACAGCCACTGTAAAAGGTATATATGCAAGAGCCACATACAGGAATATTAGGCAAGGAAGATATAGAGCGGTTGTTGAGTGACAAGACCCACGACCCCCGTATCATGATTGTAGCAAAAATCAGTGAAAGCTACCAGCAGGGACATTATAACATCGACCAGCTTGCGGTGGTTGAGCAGATACTACGAACCCTAGTACGGGATACGGAGGTAACGGTGCGTAAAGCACTGGCACAGCGTCTGAAAGACAATAGCATGATACCACGAGATATTATCCTTTCGCTTTCTCAGGATGAGCATGACGAAGTATGCCTTCCGATCCTTGCTGCTTCCCCTCTTCTAACGGATGCGGAACTGATCTCGCTTATACGCAATACCCATCATCTGCCAAAACAGGAGGCAGTCGCTTCCCGCAATCCACTGTCTAAAAAAGTGGCAGATGCCCTGATTGATACGAAAAACCCGCAGGTAATATCGCGACTAACGGAAAATTTATATGCAGATTTGCAAACCGAGCAGTATAACCGTATTGTAGCGGGATTTGCAAAGGAAGGGGTCGTAATGAATGCCATTGCAGCCCGTCCCAATCTGCCTGTCACGGTAGTGGAAAAAATTATCACACTCGTATCCGAAAAACTGGCAGATTCGCTGCGACATAAATATGGACTTCCTACCGCAACCACTGCAATGGAAAGTGAAAAAACCCGAGAAGTGGCAACCCTTAAACTGGTGGATGATGAATCAAACAGGCAGGAAGTGGAAAAACTGGTAGAACAATTAAGGCAGTTTGGTCGCTTAACCCCCTCCATCATTTTAACTTCGTTGTGTCGTGGCAATCTCTATTTCTTTGAAACCAGCCTTGCAAAACTTTCCAATATTCCCGTAAAAAATGCCCAGATGCTGATTCACGATAAGGGGGGTATGGGCTTTAAGGCACTTTATAAAAAAGCAGAATTACCTCCCAAATTTTTTGCTGCGTGTGAGTGTCTGCTGGAGGTGGTAAGGGACATCAATACTAAAGCGGGCAGGAGTACCAATAAACATTATGCAGATGATATGGCACAAAATCTTATTGCCAAATCTGCTGGCAAAAATATTGATAATATTTCCTATATATTGGCATTAATCAGGCAGGTCGCATAGGCAGGTCATTCATTGTTACCAATACCTGCCAGATGAAACGTGGTATCACGCAAAAAATCCATAATGGGATAAAGCATATGGCTTGCTAGTGAAATATGGAATAACAGGTTGGGAAGTATAAATAAGAGCAGGATAATCGCCATACCGTGGCGTTCTGTTCTGGCGTGATCCTTTGCCAGTTTGGGCGGGAGCAGGGCGTTCAGCATCCTGCCTCCATCTAATGGCAGCAGGGGAATCAGATTGAATACGGCAAGGGTGATATTAATCGTAACGGACATATAGAAATTGCCATACATCAGGGGAGCATTTTCAGGTGGGATGATAGCCTCCAGATGCAATGCTAATGCACTTATGAAAGCGAGGACAAGATTGGTAGCAGGTCCTGCAAAGGCAACCAGAAACATATCACGCCCTGGATGATGCAGGTTCCTGAAATTAACGGGAACAGGTTTTGCCCAGCCAATAATGAAGCCAGCGTGCATCAGGACAAGCATAAGGGGGAGTATGACAGTTCCAGCAGGATCAATATGTTTGATTGGGTCAAGGGTTACCCTGCCAAGTCTTTTGGCGGTATCATCGCCAAGCTGAAATGCCACAAAACCATGTGTGGCTTCATGCAGCGTAATGGCAAGAATCAAAGGGATGATAAATACCAGTATGTCGTGAAAGCTCTCCATTAAAATTACAGCCCCACCATTTTTTCCGCCGTACCATAGTCAAAGTCGTTGGGAATTTTTAATTGCAGGAGGGCATGTTGCAAACGCTCACTTGCTTTATCACTCATTGGGGGAATCACTTTTGCAATCGTTTTTATTTCTTCCATTTTTCCGTTGCAATGTAATATGACATCACAGCCCGCATCAAGACTTTGTATGGTTAAATCGGCAAGATTTCCGTTTAAGGCTTTCATGGAAATATCATCAGACATTAATAAGCTTTCGCATTTTAATTCCTCACGAACTAGCGTTATGACTTTGGGTGAAAGCGTAGCGGGGAGCTTGGGGTCAATGGCGGTATAAAGCACATGTGCCGTCATGGCGAGCGGAAGAAAGGAAAGTGCTGCGAAAGGAACAAAATCCGTTGCCCGTAATATTTCCAAAGGCGTATCCACCACGGGGAGTTCCAGATGGCTATCGCTTTTTGCCCTGCCATGCCCTGGTAAATGTTTGAGTACGGGTAGCACTCCACCGTCTAATAATCCTTTTGCCATTTTCCCCGCTAATATACTTACCTGATGGGGGACATCGCCGTAAGCCCTGTCGCCAATAATATCGTGGGCATCAGGGGTGGGAACGTCCGCAAGGGGAGCACAATTTACATTAATGCCTAACTCATAAAGCTCTCTTGCAATCAGGCGGGCATTGGCATAGACGGCTTTTTTGGCATCTGCAATGGAGTGATCTGCCATTCTGGCAAAATAGCCAGCAGGCGGGGTTGCACGCCAATGGGCAGGTTTCAGGCGTGCCACCCGTCCACCTTCCTGATCAATCAGGATTAAGGTTTCTTTACGGTCTGTGAGTTCACGCAAGGAATGGTTTAATGCCTTGACTTGTGAAGGAGATTCACAGTTGCGGGCAAAAAGTATAAAACCAACGGGATTGATTTTGCTGAAAATACGCTTTTCATCCTCTGTTAGCGTAAGTCCCGAAATACCAAATATACCAGCACGCATTATTTTTTCGCCAATAAGCAGGCTTGTCCCGCTTGGTTAAGGGTTTTACAGAAATGTTCTGCATGGAGTTTAGAATCAAAAGCTCCTGCCTGCAAGCGGTAAAACGTGCCTTTATCAGGGATATTGACTTTTACAATATATTTAGTTTTGCTTTTTAAGCTGCTCGCAAATTTGCTGGATGCTTTTTTCCATTCTTTATTGGCATCTGCTTCGCTTTTAAATGCACCTAACTGGATTCTGATTAAAGGCAATTTGCCTGATGCAGGTTTGGCAGCAACCGTTTTGACGATAGGAGGTGCTTTTTTAGGTGCTTGCACTTCCTGCTCCGGTGCTTTGGCAGGAGCAGGAGTGGCAGCAGGGGGAGCATCGTTTTGTGCTATATCCCTTACTTCATTATTGACTTTCTGCGGTATAAAAGGTTCTGCTTTTTTAGGTTCTGTTACGGGCTGGTTTTTAGGAGCCTCTACTGCTACGGGCGGGGTTGCCAGTTGCGGAGCTTGGGGAGCTGGCTGCGGTTGAGGCGTTGCAGCAGGATTGATTTTATTATTTACCCAGGTTTCAGATTCGCTTTCATGCGGTGCATTCGTGTCTTTCGGGGTATTGTCACGAATCACAGGCTCTTCCGTGGCAGGAAGCACACGTTCCACCACCTGTTTTTCCTTATTACCGTTCACCAGCCCATAGACAGTTTTGTCCTGATTGGGAATATTCATACCTCCCGGGTTGGCAGGGGCTTCCTTCACAGGCGTTTTATCTGCTTTGACAATTTCGATATTTTTCTCGTCCACCGTGTCATTACTATTATAGGCATACCAAGCCAGACCGAAAAAACCCGTCACGGCAAACAGCACTACGCCAATCTGTAACCAGCGAAAAATGCCATTATTGTCTTCCTCTTCATCAGCATACACAATTTCATCATTTTCAGCCATGTAAAACTCCTTTCATCTAACGCATCTCCTCCAAGGGTTCTACTCCTAATACTATCAAGCCTGACGCTATCACTTTACTACATGCCCTGACTAACGCAAGTCGTGCGAGCGTGACATCCATAGCATCTTTTTGGATAAAGCGAAGCGATAAATCACTATTGCCCCGATTCCACAGGCTATGAAATTCTGCTGCCAGTTCTTGTAAGTAGAAAGCTATGCGGTGGGGTTCATAAGCAATAGCAGCAGATTCAAGCATCCGCGGATAATGAGCCATCTTTTGCATGAGTTCCAGTTCAGCAGGGTGAGATAGCAACGCCAGTTGTACTTCTGTTGGAGCTTTCACGTCCGCATTTGCCATTTTCAATACGGATTTGGCTCTCGCATGGGCATATTGCACATAAAATACGGGATTATCCTTGGATTGCTCCGTTACTTTATCAAAGTCAAATTCCAGCATCGCATCATTTTTACGGGTTAGCATGATGAAACGGAATACGCCTTTTCCCACTTCTTCCACCACTTCCCGTGCGGTGATGATATTGCCGCTGCGTTTGGACATTTTCACCTGCTGCCCACCCCGCAAAAGACTCACCATCTGGCAAAGCCTTACTTCGAGATTGGCTTTGCCGTCACTTAATGCCTTGACTGCAGACTGGATGCGTTTGGCATACCCTCCGTGATCTGCTCCCAGCACGTCCACCAGCAAATCATTACCACGTTTATATTTATCATAATGATAGGCAATATCAGGAGCGAAATACGTCCAGCTTCCGTCAGATTTCTTAATAGCACGGTCGGTATCGTCACCAAATGCGGTGGATTTGAAAAGCGTCTGTTCTCTTGGTTCCCAATCATCAGGCGTTTTGCCTTTGGGAGCTTCCAATATGCCTTTATAAATCAGTCCTTTGCTTTCCAGTACCGCTAATGCTTCTTCAATTAGCCCTCTGGCATGGATGGAGCGTTCAGACGTGAAGACATCATGCTCAATACCCAGATAGCTTAAATCCTCCCGAATCAGCGTCATCATGCTTTGAATAGCAAAATCACGCACTTTTGGTAGCCATTCTGATTCTTCCCCTAAACGATAATGCCCGTCCTGTTTAACCGCCAGCGTTTCACCATATTGCTGTTTCAGGGCTTCGCCTACAGGAATGAGGTATTCGCCTGGATAAAGGCTGGCAAATACCGTATCTTCCACGGGTTCGCCTAAAGCCTGCAAATAGCGATAGGCAACGGCTTTTGCCAGTTTGTCCACCTGCGATCCCGCATCATTAATATAATATTCTTTGGTGACGTGAAAGCCTGCTTTCGCTAATAAAGTCGCCAGTGCGTCACCAAACACCGCACCCCTGCCATGCCCCACATGCAGAGGGCCAGTCGGGTTGGCAGAGACATATTCTACATTGATATGCTTGCCTTTTCCCACATCCGATTTACCATACTCGTTACCCGCTTTCAGAATCACAGGGATAATACGTTGCCAGAAGGAAGGAGCAAAACGCATATTGATGAAGCCCGCTCCTGCAATTTCCACGGAAGTAATATCAGGTAGCAGGCGTATTTGCTCAGCGATAAGGGCTGCCAGTTCTTTAGGATTTTTGCCTGAGGACTTTGCCAGAATCATCGCTGCATTGGTTGCCATATCGCCATGAGCTGCTTCACGGGTAGGGGTAACGTCAATTTGCTCAAGGTTTGCGTCCTTCGCAAGGATGGATGCTTCCTGTAATGCTTTGAGAATAGTAATAATCTGGTCTTTACTATGACGATAGAAATTCATGAGGATGACTTTTTTATGGATTGGTGGTTGGTAATGCTATGCTTTTATACTGCTATCCTCTAATATTCAAGGAAGTTGTCTCTATTGTCATAAAACTTTAATATCGCCTTTAAATGTTTCATGGTATATTTATAGCTAGAATGAGGCTAAAGTTAGGTAAATTAAGGTAATAGTCAAGTGGTGGAAACATTGCAACGGGAAAAACAGCACGCGGAACTGGAAAAGGCTTACTCCATGCCTTCTTTCCAGGCTAAAGCTGCACCTGTTTCCAGCGGTATAAGCCTTGAAGCAGATACTCCCACGCTGAAAGATCTGTTTGTTACCACCACGCCTGTTGTCGAGCGAAAAGTCCTTGAATCCCCTCTTTTTGCAACCAATTTCAATAATCCCTTGCGATCAGAAACCTACGGTGGGCGTTTGGCTATACGCAGTGTTTCGCGTGCTATTGTGGGAGTTGCATTCTGGGTGATGGGAAGGGCTTACGCTGCTGAGCAGATGGAAGGCTATACGGGAGAAAATCCTAAAAACCTGCTGCAATTTGTCGCTAAAGGCTTTGATGCTACGCTCGGGGAAGGCATAAAAGGAGCAGTGAGGCTGTTTGGCGGAAGTCCAAAACAGGCAGAAGATGCTGTCATGTTTCGTGGGACGCGGGACTTCGGCTATAAATACGCTGATGGCTCCAAAAAAATGGGAAGGGGATATGGGCATGATATTGTAGCAGTAACGTTTGATTTTGCTGCCATGAGCTTTGGTGACTGGATGGCACGTTACCTGATAAGCCTTTCAGATCCAGAGGTAAAAACAGCGTGGGTAAAAGACGGTCATCTGGATATTCCAGGAGGAATTAAGGAACTGTTTGATCAAATGGGAAAAGGCTTGCTGTGGGCAGCAGGGGAAGACTGGTTTGTAGCTCCTGTTTATTCCTATTTTATGAAAGCACAGCGTAACGCTATTAACCATTTCAGCCCGGGATTTGCTCATGATTCCGATAATGTCATGTTTGGTGGCTCGTTAAAAGTGGACAATGCAGGGAAAGTCAAGGGTGATTTCCTGATGGAAGGTATGGCTGATGTAGTCGGGAGATTCACCACTTATAATGTAGGAACCCGTTATTATCGTGAGCTTTATGTAAATACGGAAAAAAAATTCAATGAGTGGAAAAAGAATGGTTTTAAAATCGAATTTCCTGAACTGAAACCCGATTTAACCGTTGGGGATGTGGTTAAAGGGAGTATTGAAAAAGTTAAAAACAGTGTGGAATATTTGCTGGTCACTGCCTTTAAAACCGTATTTTACATGATACCTTCCGCTTTTGTATTCTCTGCTCTTATTGCTCCTACCCTGAAGGGAAGGGGGATGCAGATTAATCAGGAAACGGGTGCTATTTCAGAAAATCCGCTGGTTAAAGCGAATATGGCGAATGCCTGGAGCAAGGAGATATATGGCGGTAATCCTGCCCCTTGGTATAATAATATCGCCAATGTAATCGGAACCGTCAGTTTTCATTATGGAAATATCGCTGGCAAGGTAGGCGAGTTATTAGGCATGAATCCTGATTATGCCAAACAGTTTGGCGAGGTATTTGGCAGGGGATCCCTTGCTTACGGTACTTATCTTGCACTGAAAAGCGATATAGGGGCGGCTTATCTTGATACTAACCGCAGTAATCTGGTGATTAGCCGTGCGTTACATGCAGTAGTGGATCTACCCATCGCACTCTTTTCTTTTAAAGGGGAAAAAATAAAAGCAGCTTGGCAGGAATTGGGTAAAGCCTATCAGGAAAATGTTTTGGGCATGTGGAAACAGCCATTACTGGAACCAGTACGCGAAATAGAAGCAGAAGTACAGATGAAAAAAGACTGGCGTTTAACAAACGCTGCCTATCAAGGGGTTTATGATGATACGAAATCTACTACCGTTCCTTCCACACTCACACAAGAAGCAGGTGTTAATACTGCCATTAATATCAAGCCTTTTAACCGCTTAGTGAACAAACCCGCTGAAAGCAAAGTGGCACAGGTGACGGCTTCGCTTGCTTCAGATGCAGGAAAAGGATTTACGGATACGATTCCTTCTGGTAACAACTTCCCCATTGCTCCCACTTCGTTGCTGGAGCGGGCAACGCAGTTTGGCAATAAAGAGTTTGCCAAAGTTTAATAGTGACTTAATATGCCCCATCTAGCCCTTTATCAACCTGATATTCCCCAAAATCTTGGCAGTATCTTACGCCTTTGTGCCTGTCTGGATGTTGTGTGTCATGTGATTGAACCGTGTGGTTTTGTGCTGGATGATAAAAAAATCAACCGTGTCGCTATGGACTATATTGAACAGGTAAATTGGCAACGCCATACTTCATGGGAAGCCTTTCTGGAATATGTCAACAGCCAGCAATCGGCACGGCTTATTTTGCTATCGACCAAAGCCACAGATAGTTATTATGATTTTGCATTTGCACCACAGGATATTCTGCTACTTGGGCGTGAAAGTGCAGGTGTTCCCGAAACAGTCGCCAGCCAGGTGGATCATATCATAAAAATTCCGATGCACGGCAAAGCCCGTTCGCTTAATGTTGCCATTACTGCTGGCATGGTGTTGGGAGAAGCATTAAGGCAAATGCAAATCAAATAGCAATAATTATCTCACTGGCTAATCCTTAGATTCGCCAACACATCCCCAATCTGCTGGAACGCACTGGCAAGGGAAGCATTGGTTAACGCCTGAAAACAGTAACTGCCAGTAGTACCACAGGAAAGGGTAGGGGTGGAGGAGCAATATTGCAGCAGGCTATAGTTCACACCACTGGTAGGACCAAAACCAATCGTATAAATAATAATATTTTTGCTTTTCATCGCATCACAGACGGATTTGGAGAGTGTATCCAGTTTGGTTGTGGTAGTGGGGTAGGTGGATTGGGTTTCGTAGGCGTTATTTTGGGTGTGGGTAGTGGGAACCGTATTTACACCGTCCGTCATAAGCACCACGACTTTCTGCATTTTTGCGGTATTATAGGGCAGAGGCAGTTTCACCGTGGTCGTGGTGTTGGGATAGGTGTAGGTGGGCGTACTTCCCCATAGACCAAGCCAGTTGGGAGATAATGTCCGCCAGCCCCAGGCAAAACCCAGTTCAATTTCCGTATTCCCCGCTGCACTCATTTTGGAAATAGCGGTAATGGCATCGCTTTTATTCATAGTCATGGGCTGCATAGCGGCGGGACAATCCGAGCTGGAGGCTAACGCCTTGAAATAACTTCCACTTACCGAAGACGGAGGATCATCGGAAATATCAAACGTAAGGCTTTCACCTGAAGGCAGGCTAATGGCGGAACCCGTAACAGACGCTTGTGTCATGCTGCGGGAATCCACACAGCCACCAATACCGGATTGGGTAGGGTTACTGACAAAAGCAGAAGCGGGCGTAGTGAGGGCATTGGGATTAACCATATCGGAAAAAGGTACTACACTGATAAAAAGATCGGTAAGGGTTGGATTGGGACCATATAAAATATCCAGTAAGCCCGTTGTCACCAGTCCGCTGGTGGTGCAAAACGTGCTGGTTGTCCCGAATGCCGCATTTCCCGCCAGTGAACATTTCAACGCATTGATTTTGGCAGCGTTGGTGGTGGTGACATTGCCTCCATTCACCGCATCTGCCATAGAACCCGTATTATCCAGTACCAATGCCAGCTCCAGCCCTGAAGTGGCACGGGTAATCTGCGAAGCGGCACTAACGGATAGGCTTGAGATGCCTGCTGCTTTCATAATGGTAGTATTTTGCGTGGTACTGGCGGTGAGGTTGATAAGATAGGTGCTGGTACTGTTGCAATTCACCGTATTGCCATTCATATCCTTGCAGGTAGTCGTTACTGTCACCGCACCCGATCCCAGGTAACCCGGAGGGAAATTAGCGTTAAAATAACGGGTTACCTGGCTTGGTACGTCCATGGAACTTGCCGTTGCACCTGCTGCCAGTCCCGCTGCATCCAGAGCGGAACTCAGGCGATTCTGTAAGGTTTGCGCTCTGGACATATCCACCGCTGCTCCCGTAACCCCAACCAGCAGCATGGCGGAAGCCGCTACCAGAATCATGACACTGCCTCGCTCATTGCTCGCAAAGCCTGACAATAATTTTTTAATGCACATAATATTAACCCATACATTTAAGGACAACTGGAACTAAAAGCGGTAATGGCTCCGAGTCGTGGCACATAAATCGTATATTTATACATCTGAAACGATCCGAGTAGTCCATTCCTTGCCATTAAAGGAATAAAATTGTAAAATACCTCGCCAACGATAATTTCTTCGCCAGCATTCATCGTAAAACCCGCAGGCAGCGTTGCCGTACTATTAATGGTTTTACCCAGCTTGCTCGTAACGCTTAACCCTCCACCACCGCAATATTGCCAGTTGATAACGGGATTGGCAGTACCCGTTTTGGTGACGCTGGTAATAACCGTACCAATGTTGGGATCCGTGGCTCCCTGACTATAAGGACTCATCATGTCCGTTACCGCACTCATAAGCTGTGAGAGTTGCGAGGTGGTAAGAGGGGTGGAATTGGGATCGGTTTGTGCTACCACATCTGCCAGCGTGGAAGCGGTTTTTTCCAATTTCTGCGTAACTAAAAAGGCACGCGAAAATTCAACGGATCCCATGAAAAGCGTGAGTAGCAAAACCGAAGATAAGGCAAATTCCACCAGTGCCATGCCTTCCTGTGCTGCTGCGAATCTAGTAAAACACTTGTTTTTCATCTTGAGCCTGTCGCTGGATAAGGTTCATTTTTCACGACCGCACTGGAAGAAAGCGTTACCGTGCTTTTTCCACCAAAAAACTGATTGAATAGAGGCGTAAAGATAGGCCAGGGGTAAGATACGGTATAGACCACAATGTCGCCTGGCCCTCCCAGTCCTGCAATACCCATATCGGCGTCCCACTGCCCATTGCCGTTAATATCCGTATAGGGATCACCCGCTACATAATGCCCCAACCCGTGAACATCCGTATAGGGTTCAGGCTGTCCTATCTCGCTGAATCCCGAATAGGATTTGGAAGAAGTCGTCAAATTGGCAGGATTGAGCAGCCCTGAAGTTTTGCTCTGCACCATACAGGTAATAAACTGGCTGCGGGTTTGGGTAGGAGAAGCACAGGTTCCGCTGGTAGCCGTATTCGTATAACCCGTTTTTGCCAGACGGGCAGCCGAAAAAGTCGCTCCTTCCAAAACAGCGGAAGCATACATGATAAGGGCAAATTCCATCGTTCCTACGATGAGTAAAATCACAATAGGAGCAATCAGGGCAAATTCAATGGCAGTTGAACCCCTGGTGTTTTTAGGGAATCGGTGTAAGTGTGAGAAGAGCATAAAATATAATTAAGAATATTACATACTGCTAACTGTAACATAAATCACAAGTTGAATAAACAATAAATATATTTTATTATCAGTTTGTTATATATAATTTGAGATAAATTTTGAAAAAAATAGCCTAATTAGCCATCAATCCCCTTTTTGCCATTGCATCAAAATTGTAATCCGCTAAATATAAGGGGTGTGTAACTTATAATTTGAATATGGATGCTATGAAACCGTCACTGAAACCCCATAATCCCTGTTTTTCCTCTGGTCCCTGTGCAAAAAGACCAGGCTGGTCGCTGGAAGCCTTAAAAGATGCGTCACTGGGACGATCGCATCGTGCCAAAGTGGGTAAAGCCAAGCTGGCGGAGGTGATTGATCGTACCAAAGCCTTGTTGCAGATTCCACAAGACTATCTGGTAGGGATTGTCCCTGCTTCCGATACGGGAGCGATTGAAATGGCGATGTGGACGCTGCTGGGTGAGCGGGGTGTGGACGTATTCGCCTGGGAAAGTTTTGGCTCCACCTGGGCGGGAGATTGCAAAAAGCAGTTGAAATTGCAGGATTTACGGGTATTTAATGCCGATTACGGGCAGCTTCCCGATTTGGCTCAGGCGGACTGGAAGCGTGATGTGATTTTCACCTGGAACGGTACAACTTCAGGCGTAAAAGTGCCTGATGGCAACTGGATAAAAGACGATAGGGAAGGGCTTGCCATCTGCGATGCTACTTCTGCCGTATTCGCTATGGAAATGCCGTGGCACAAACTGGATGTGGTGACATGGTCTTGGCAAAAAGTGATGGGAGGCGAAGGCGCACACGGGATGCTGGTACTTAGCCCGCGTGCCGTAAAACGCCTGGAAAGTTTCACGCCAGATCGTCCGTTGCCAAAAATTTTCCAGCTTACCAAAGGCGGAAAATTGATTGAAGGGATTTTTAAGGGTGAAACCATTAATACGCCTTCCATGCTCTGCGTAGAAGACGCTTTGGATGGTTTGAAATGGGGTGAAAAAGTAGGCGGATTGCAAGGCTTAATCGCTCGCTCCGTTGCTAATCTTAAAGCCCTGGAGCAATGGGTGGAAAAATCATCATGGATTGGATTTTTGGCTGAGAATAAAGCGACCATTTCCAATACTTCCATCTGCTTTAAAATTACGGATAGCTGGTATAACGCACTTCCAAAAGAAGAACAGGAAAAACATGCGAAAAAAATAGCCAGTCTCTTGGAAGCAGAAGGCGTGGCATTTGATATTGGTGCATACCGTGACGCTCCTGCGGGGCTTAGAATCTGGGCGGGTGCTACGGTCGAAACGTCTGATATTCATGCCTTAACCCCCTGGCTTGACTGGGCGTGGGGTGAAGTCAAAGCTCAGGCTGCAAAAGCTGCATAAATAAAACCTAAAGAGAGAAAAGAAGATGCTAAATGAAATTAAAAGTGATAAGATTTCTGTAAATAAAATTTTTTCTGAAATGTGCTTTATAGTACCCGAATATCAAAGACCTTATGTTTGGGGTAGTGACCAAATCAATAATTTACTTGAAGATATAGCTGTTGCTATGCAACAAACCCCAGATTCTGAATATTTTTTAGGCTCATTTGTTTGTCATAATAATAAAGAAAAAAAAGAAAATAATTTGCTTGATGGACAGCAAAGGATTACAACACTTTTTTTGGTTTTATCCGTTATTGGAGATATTGCTAAAGCTGAAAAGGCAAGAATAAACTGTAGAAATTTTCTTTATCAGGAAGCTGATGAATTTAGAAAACTACCAGCTTGTTCTCGATTAACATATAAGATTCGTCCAGAAGTAGAGAGTTTTGTTGAGAGCATTGGAAGATCTGGAACAAATGAAGGAATAAAGTACAGAAAATCCAACGATATTAGTATCAAGAATATCATTAATGCTGATAGTTGTATAAGAGACTTTTTTAGTAAAAATAAAAAAGAAATTAGTCCTGAATCTTTTTTAACTTTTTTACTGAATAACGTTGTATTGATTTATATAGCTACTACCGATTTTGACGATGCGTTCAGATTATTTACAATTCTTAATGATCGTGGGGTTCGTTTGAGTAATGGTGATATTCTTAAAGCAATTAATCTTGGATCAATCCCAATAAAACATGAGAAAGACAAAGAAAAATATGCCAAATTGTGGCAAGATGCAGAAAATGAATTGGGTGATGATTTTGAGCTTTTTTTGAGCCACATCAGAACCATTTTGGTAAAAGACAAAGCGAGATTAAGTCTTTTACAGGAATATGAAAAAAAGATTTACGGAGCTGGATTGCTTGCAAAAGGTGAAGCAACCTTTGAATTTATAGAAAAATATTTGGGTTATTATGCCAATATTATTAGACGGGGTGGCTATGACTTTAAAAAGAACTTTGAATTCTATAATCTTATAAAGGTTATGTCTTTGGGCTTTACGTCTAAAGATTGGATACCCCCTTTACTTCGTTATTATGATAAATTTGAAGAAGCAGGACTATATGAATTTCTTGTAGCACTGGATAATAAATTTTCATTTGATTGGATTTCAAGAAAAACTCCAACAGAGCGAATTGAATCAATGAATGATGTTATAAAGTCTATAGATTCTTCTCATAAATTTGATGAAGTAATATCATCAAATTGTTTGACGATTAGTAAGACTAATTTAAAAGATTTAAAAGAAATACTAGAGGACGATATATATGGCTATGGATTTACAAAATACATTTTATTGAAAATGGACTATTTATACCATAATCACGATCAAAGAATGAACTTTGAAACTATATCTGTTGAACATATACTCCCCCGAACACCCAAAGAAAAAAGCCAATGGTTAAAAGACTTTTCTGAAGAGGATTTAGAGGGGCTTGTTGATAAACTGGGTAATCTTGTTCTTATAACGAGAAGAAAAAATAGCTCTCAAAGTAATCTGGATTACAAAGATAAAAAAGAAAAATATTTTACCAATAATATTGATACTTGTGCCAATTCGCTTAGGATATTAAATACTTATAATAAATGGACACCTGAAGAATTAAATAAAAATCAAGAGATTTCCATTAAAGACCTACTAGACCATTACAAAAGAGCAACTCCTAACCGTAAAGCTGCATAAATAAAACCTAAAGAGAGAAAAGAAAATGCCAAAAGTATTAATAGCTGATAAATTAAGTCCGCAAGCCATTGAAGTATTTAAACAGAATAAAGTAGAAGTGGATGTCAAAACAGGGCTTGCACCGGAAGAATTATTGAAAATCATTCATGAATATGACGGGATTGCCATTCGTTCCGCCACCAAAGTGACAAAAGCGGTACTGGAAGCAGGCAAAAAACTGCGTGTCGTAGGTAGGGCTGGGATTGGGGTGGATAATGTAGATGTGAAAGCCGCTACCGCTTCGGGTGTAGTGGTGATGAATACGCCGTTTGGTAATTCTACCACAACAGCAGAACATGCCATTTCGCTTATGATGAGTCTGGCTCGTGAAATTCCCGTTGCTAATGCTTCCACCCATGCGGGTAAATGGGAGAAAAACCGCTTTATGGGCGTGGAAATTTCGGGTAAAACGCTGGGGCTGATTGGCTGTGGCAATATTGGTACGATTGTGGCGGATCGGGCGCAAGGCTTGAAAATGAAAGTGATTGCTTACGATCCTTTCCTCACCACCGAAAAAGCGGGTCTGCTGAATATCGAAAAAGTGGAGCTGGATGAGTTATTGGCTCGGGCTGATTTCATTACGCTGCATACGCCACTTACCGATTCAACCCGCAATATCCTCAATAAAGAGACGCTGGCGAAAACCAAAAAAGGCGTACGCATTATTAACTGTGCAAGGGGTGGACTGGTTAATGAAGCGGATTTGAAAGAAGCGTTAGAGAGCGGGCAGGTAGCAGGTGCAGGTTTTGACGTATTTGAAGTCGAGCCAGCCAAAGAACATCCTTTATTCGGTATGGAAAACTTTATCTGTACGCCACATCTGGGAGCTTCCACTTCCGAAGCACAGGAAAATGTCGCAGTGCAGGTGGCGGAGCAAATGTCGGAGTATCTGGTTTCGGGTACGGTTACGAATGCGGTCAACATGCCTTCTGTTTCAGCAGAAGATGCACAGAAACTCAAACCCTACCTTGATCTTGCCAAACAGCTTGGCAGTTTTGCCGGGCAGTTGGCAGAAAGTGGCATCAAGTCGGTTGCGATTCATTATGAAGGGCTGGTTTCTGCACTTAATACCAAACCTTTAACGGCGATTGCCTTGGAAGGGTTGCTGACTCCGCTGGTGGAAACGGTTAATATGATTAATGCCCCCGTTATTGCCAAGGAACGCAATATAGACGTGAGTGAAGTCAAACGTGCAAAATCCGATGATTACCAAACGCTTATCCGCATTACGGTAGAAACCGAAAAACGCAAGCTGGAAGTATCAGGTACGTTATTTGGCTTGAAACCGCGTCTGGTGGATGTCAGTGGTATCAAGCTCGAAGCCAGCCTTGAAGCCTCCATGCTTTACGTTAATAATGAGGATAAGCCAGGCTTGATTGGGAATTTGGGTAAATTGCTCGGTGAAGCGAAAATCAATATTGCCAATTTCCATTTGGGTCGCAATGATGCTAAAAATGATGCGGTAGCGTTGGTGGAAGTTGATGATGCGGTTTCTGCTGCCCTTATTGCGGAAATTGCCAAACTGCCAAGCGTTAAGCAAGTGAAAATCCTGCATTTTTAGTGATGAATGTCAAATCGAGATAAAAATGATGTTTTTCTCTAAACAAGCAAAATCTAACCTACCTATTGATAGCCTATCAGCGTCATAAGCCAAGCGAATGCGAAGCAATCCAGCCTTACCACTTGGCAAGGTTTTTCTGGATTGCCACAGTCGCTTCGCTTACTTGCAATGACGAACGATAGGATTTTTATTAAGTTAAAGAAAAAATTATTCCAATTTGACGTTAATTAGGGTTTCAATGTGCGAAAGTTGATAAAAATATCCTTTATTTTCTTCATGCTGGTTGCCTGCTCTCCTTTCGCACATACGCAGGAAGTGCAACGCTTAAACTTTGCTGACTGGTTGGCGGATTTCAAACAGGAAGCCATTGCAAAGGGTATTCGCCCTGAAACGGTGGATAGTGCGTTTGCAGGCATGACGGAACCACTGGAAAAAGTCATCACGCTGGACGGCAAGCAGCCTGAACATACGATTTTATTCTCCGAATATGTCAAAAATATTGTGAGTGAAAAACGGGTAAAACTGGCAAAAGCAAAGCTGGAAGAAAACCGTGCAACCTTACAACAAATTGAACAGGTTTATCAGGTAGATGCTTCCATCATTGTGGCTTTGTGGTCGATTGAGAGCAATTTTGGCAAGAATCAGGGTAATTATTCCGTCGTACAGTCTCTTGCCAGCCTTGCCTACGAAGGCAGACGCAGCGAGTTTTTCAAAAAAGAGCTGGTGAATGCACTGAAAATCATGGAGCAGGAAAACATCCCGCCTGAAGAGCTAACTGGCTCATGGGCAGGTGCAATGGGACAAACGCAGTTCATGCCTTCCAGCTTTTTAAGTTACGCCGTCGACTTTGACGGTAATGGCAAAAAAGACATCTGGCATAGTGATGCGGACGCTTTGGCATCCATTGCCAATTACCTTCATCAAAAACACTGGAAACTGCACGAAGGCTGGGGAATAAAGGTCAAACTTCCCGATGATAATAGCGAAAAATGGCAAGGCTACGGTAAGCAGAAACAACCCTTAATGACGTGGAGCCAGCTAGGTATCAGGCAAATAAATGGCAAAAAAATCCCTCAAAAAGCGTTGCAAGCACGTCTGGTGATTCCTGAAGATGATACGCCCTCTGCCTTTCTCGTATTCCCCAATTATGAAATTATCATGGACTGGAATCGCTCCACTTACTTTGCCACTTCCGTAGGGCTGCTTGCTGATGCAATAAGGAAGTGATCTATAGAGCCTGTTCAATATCTGCCAACAAATCCCTGCTATCTTCCAGCCCTACGGAAAGCCGTAGCAGGGAGTCACTAATACCGAGTGCAGAGCGTTCTGCGACAGGAATATTGGAATGGGTGGTAGAAGCGGGGTGGGTAATCAGGGACTTGGCATCACCTAAATTGTTAGAAATATCAATAATGTTCAGCCTGTTCATAAACGCAAAGCTGGCTTCTTTCCCGCCCAGAACCTCAAAGGCAATCATTGCCCCACCATGCTGCATCTGTTTCATCGCCACGGCGTGGTGCGGATGGCTTTTAAGCCCGGGATAAAATACCCGCTCAATGCCAGGATGATTTTCAAGAAAATCAGCAAGTATTTCGGCATTTTCGCAATGTTTTGCTACGCGTAAATCCAGTGTCTCCAGCCCTTTCAAGATCACCCACGCATTAAACGGGCTGAGAGCAGGCCCGGTATGGCGATGAAAAGGAAGCAGGATTTCCGTAATAAATTTCTCATCTGCCAAAACAGCTCCGCCTAAAGTCCTGCCCTGTCCCTCAATGTGTTTGGTGGTGGAATAGACGACAATATCGGCTCCCAACTCCAAAGGATGCTGTAAAAGGGGCGTGGAAAATACATTGTCAATAATGACTTTCGCCTCAAACGATTTGGCTATCTTGCAAACGGCTGCAATATCGACAATATCCAGTGTGGGGTTGGCAGGCGTTTCGATAAATACCACTGCCGTATTATCCTGAAAGGCTGCCTGCCACGCCGTTAAGTCCGCTCCTTCCACCAGCGTATAGCTGATGCCAAAACGGGGTAGAATCTGGGTGATAATATAGTAGCACGAACCAAACAGCACCTTGCTGGCAACGACATGATCACCCGCCTTAAGCTGGCACATCAGGGAACCAAATACCGCCGCCATACCGCTTGCCATCACGCAACAACGCTCTGCTCCTTCCATGAGTGCCAGACGTTCTTCGAGCATCGCCAGTGTGGGGTTAAGATAGCGGGAATAGACGAATCCTGGAGCAGTGCCGTCAAAACGGCTTTGTGCAGTTTCAGCAGAATCATAACAGAATCCCGAATTCATGAAAATGGCTTCGCTGGTTTCGCCATATTGGCTTCTAAGCGTCCCGCCACGAATAAGACGGGTGGAAAGATTCCAGGATTGCTGGGTTTTTTTGTCCGTATTGTTTTTCATATGTTCTATACTTTAGAGATAAGGGGAAGGGTCAACAGGTTTGCTATTCTTGCGTAATTCCATATAAAGTCGGGTTTTTTCGTCTGTTTCACCCATGCTACCAATCGGTTCACCTTTTAGCAAGAGCTGTCCCGTGGTGCAGTTGATTTTTTCCATACCCGATAAGAGCGTATGATAATCATTTCCATGTTTGATAATCACCATTTTGCCGTAATCACGGAAATTACCCGCATAAACAACCTGCCCGCCAAAAGGAGCCACTACTGTGGCATTTTCACGGGTTTTGAGGGTGATACCGTGCGATATTTCCGTGCCGTCATTTCCATAGCGGTGGATTATTTTGCCACTGGCAGGCAAATGGAGTTTTTTATTCGTAGTAAAACTTTCTGCTACTTCCGTTTCGTCTTCCTCTGCAATGATGGGGTGGTTATCCTGCTCCTTCTGTTTTTTCTGGAGATTATCCAGTAATTCCTGTAAGTTTCTGGATTTATTGAGTAATTGGGTAAGCTGTTCTTTTTCGGTTTTTTCCTGTAGTCCCAATTCATTCTGTAACAGCGTACGCTCCTTTATTTTAGCCAGTAACGCCTGTTGTTTGCTGGAGAGTTCCACTTTTCGGTGGAGTATCGTTTCACGATTTTTGCGGATGGTTTCTTCCAACTCATCCAATGCGATTAACTGATTGTTCAGACTGGCAGCTTCCTGCGTGACGGCATTACTGATAATACTGAGGGAACGTGCGGTATTGATGACATCGTCCAGCTCACCCGGCATGGCAATCACCGCTTCTTTGGGAATATTTTTAAGGCTGAACATGATGGAAATCATACTGGAAAGTTCGCTTTTACGATTTTTCAGTTCCTCTTTTTTTACGCTACGCTGTTCTTCGAGTATAGCCAGTTTTTCTTCAAATTCAGAAAGTGCAGCCTCTTCTCCTCCCGTATTTTGTGCCAGTTTCACCATTTCTTTTTGTAAATTTTTCAGCTCCTGTTCAATCTTCTGATGCTGCTTTTCCAGCTTCTTCTGTTTCTTTTTATGTTCTGCAATGGCAGTGGTGGTGCTGGATAATTCAGAACGTGCATTCTCCTGCGTTGCTGCATAAAGCAGGGTAGCCTTAAACAGGATACAGGGTAAAAGCAGGAATAAACACGCCGATATGCGTTTCATAACAAGGACACAGCCAAAGAGTTTTTAGTAAATTGCATAATTTAATTGACATCATTCCCCTAAATTGTCTACAAAACGTTTCAGGAATTTTTATCCCTACTCCCAAGGATCATGAAATTGGGGCATTAGCTCAGTTGGTAGAGCGCTTCCATGGCATGGAAGAGGTCAACGGTTCGATTCCGTTATGCTCCACCAAGCACCTGATAAAAATATATATTTTGGAGATAACCTCGCAAAACGGCACGGTGTGTGCGGTTTGGTTAGCAAAGCGGAGTGGAGAAAGATGACAGGAGTCAAATCTCTCTGTTTTTGTGGCGGTTGTCTCTGGTGGCGAGTTTAGTAGTCCGCTTTGGGTGTAGCGGGTTTTTTACGCTGTGATATTGCTGCTGGTTAAAACAAACTCAATAGATTTGTGCAAAAATGGCTTGCTGTAGAACGGTAGTAATTCACATATTAGACTTCTTCCGAAACCCTACTCCTGTGGACAACTGCGTCGTTAAAACCGTACTCATAACTCACGTATATTAAATACGCTCAAGTTATTGCGTGCGGTTTTGCTTGAGCTTTGCCTCACAGGAGCGGGTTTCAGAAGAAGTCTATTGTGATGAAGGGTATTTTTTCTTTCCCTTTGGGTTTTCAAGTAAAACCTAATGTTTGTTTTTGCTGTTGCCAGTGAATGGGGAGTTCTATTGTTTTTATGAGTTTATGTACGGAGAGGTCTGCAGGTTGAGAACCTTCTATAATGGCTTCGGTAATTTCGGGTGCAAGGAATGCAAGATGGATGATATGGCTGACATAGCGTTTATCGGTATTTTCCCGTTCTGCGATTTCTGAGATGGTGGTGATTTTACCAGAGGATAATTCTGCAAACCACATATGTGCTTTAGCGATGGCTTTGACTAAGGTTGGGTCTGGTTTGTAATTGCCTGAGCCGAGTATCAATCGCATCTCAACACCACGGCGTTTGATGTGTAGTGGCACTTCTTTGCTGATGGTAATGGGTTGGTTGCCTGTGGATTCTATTGATATGGTTACATTGATGCTATTTTGCCTTAGTTCTACACGATGAAGATATTTGTGTAATATTTCTGATGGATTGGTATTAATCTGATTGCGGATATTTTTTGCTGCTGCAAGTATTTGCAACATATTCTCTGCTTCCATCTCAAGTTGATGTAAGTGAGATGCAACTGCCGATTCATCATCCAGTATATTTTTGATGGCTTGGATAACAATCTGTTCTATTACGTTTGCAGGCAATCTCCAGCCATGTTGACTTTGTGCTTTCGTACTGTTCGTGAGTTGTTTAGAAATGTAGTAGCGGTATTTTTTACCTTTCTTATTGGCATGGGTTGGCGAGAGAGTTTGACCAGATTCATCGAATAACTTCCCCATCAGGAGGCTGGAGGTCATATTATTTGAAGGATTTTTAGGTTTTGCAGAATTATTCAGTAATGATGTTTGCACCTTCTGCCATAGTGAGTTTTCTATGATTGCTTCATGCAGCCCTTGATGAATCAGTTGCTTGTGGCGAATTTTTCCGATGTAGACGGGATTGGAGAGAATGTTGTAGAGGCAACCCCGTGAAAAGGATTTTCCTGCGATATTATTTTGCTCAAGACTTTCTTTAAGTAAACGGACGCAACCTAGCTCTAAATATTGATTAAATATGTACTTTACGGTCTGGGCTGCTTGTGGATTGATGATTAATTTACGCTCACTCACCTCATAACCGAGTGGTACATTACCACCCATCCACATACCTTTTGCCTTTGATGCTGCGATTTTATCGCGAATACGCTCACCCGTCACCTCACGCTCAAATTGGGCAAAGGAGAGGAGGACATTGAGGGTAAGCCTACCCATTGAACTCGTGGTATTAAATTGCTGAGTCACTGATACAAACGATACATTGTGTTTATCAAACAATTCTACCATTTTGGCGAAATCAGCAAGTGAACGGGTGAGGCGGTCAACTTTATACACGATAATAATATCAATTTTGCCTTGTGCAATATCGGCAAGCAGTTGCTGAAGTGCAGGGCGTTGCATCGTGCCACCTGATATACCACCATCATCATATGCAGTTTTGATTAACTGCCAGCCCTCATGTTTTTGGCTTTTGGTAAAGGCTTCACATGCTTCTCGCTGAGCATGCAAAGAATTAAACTCTTGCTCCAATCCTTCTTCGGAAGATTTTCTAGTATAAATGGCACAGCGTTTCATATGGGTAATGCTTTCCGCTTACTCTCGCTAGATTGGGTGGATTTTAATCCAAAAAATAAATGCCCTGACCTTTTTGTGCCAGTGATAAGATGAGCCACTTTAGATAAAGAGCGATACTGCTTGCCTTGCCATAGCACCCCATCTTCAACCATTTCCACCTCATAGGTAGTGCCATGCCATTCTCGTAATAAACGGGTACTAGGTTTGATGCAGAGGGGAGGAGCTACAGACAATGCAGTATCCCGGTTATTACCTTCCTTTGCCATTTTTTCCAAAAACTTCCGTGTGGCAGGTTTTAATCCACCGTAGACTTTCTCCTGCATTTTATAGGCAATGCCCTGCACCAGCAGTTGCTGGCTGATTCTTGGGGGCGGATCTACCGCATACCATTGTTTCCATCGGTGCAGCAGCTCCGAGCGTTCGAGCTGTTGCAGTGAAGCCAGTTGAGAAGAAAAGGAAAAGTGTGTAGCGTTGGTAGATGTATCTTGCTTGTTGGTTCTTCTCATGCTTCTGCTCCTTCCTTCTCTTGCTTTTTCTCAGCCTTCTCATCCAGTAACTGCTGGATGCCTACCTGCAGGGCACAGGCAATCCTGAATAGATGCTCAAGCCTAATCTGGTGTTTACCCAATTCATACTGATCCATACGTAGAGGCGAAACTCCCGCACGCTTTGCCAGTTTGCATAGTGTCAGTTTCTGTTCTATCCTATGGGTGTGAATGTTCTGCCCGATAACGTAGCGTAAATGCCGTAAATGATGGATGGTATAGTTCATAATCATACTCCTATTTTTGTATCAACAATACGGTAGACCCGACCCTGTACTTCCCTGCTGGAAGTGATCGAAAAGCCAAGCTTCTTCTTCAGCACTCCCGACATTACCCCTTGCACACTGTGCTGCTGCCATCCTATGGCGGTGGCCAATTCTGCTATTGTTACGCCCGCAGGATTCTGTAGAAGGGTAATCAGAAGGGACTGCTTGGAAGCTGCTTTGGGGAGAAAAGAAACAGAGGAGAGTTGATTGAGGGATTCTGGAGCATTTGATTTAGTCTCAACATTAGCACTCTCACCCGTGTCAGTAGCATCAGCAGCATGGGTAGTATCCCCTTCAGCATGCTCTTGCCTGCCATGCAGCATACTAATAAGCGTGCAAGGCAGGATTGCCAATTGCTCCATAGCCGATTTAGGTTCATTACTCGTCCTGCCTGTTCTGGCAGAGGAGGATTTTGCTGTGCGTGTGTGGATAGGTGGTTTTTTAGTCTTATCCACTACATCCGTTGCTGTGATCTTGTTTTTGGATTTTATCATACTTGACTCCGTACATTTCGTACCAGAACCATTCTGGTACTTGTACCAAGACAAGCCCGGAATCACCCGAGCCAAGAACTTATAATGCGTTCCTAAACACAGCAATGCTTGCTTTGAAGACAAAGTCCAGTGGAATTTTTTAAATCAGAACTCTTGGATCAAAGATACTTTTGTGGATAAAGAAGTATTGATTTTATCTAATATACGTTTACTCCATTCAATCTCATCAAGCACCGTTTTTTTGTAGGAACAGTCAGGTTCATTGATGAGTATTTGTTTAAGTTCTTGTATTTCATTTTCATAGTTTGTTTTCAGTTCACGAAGCCTATCCCAGAGAGGTTTTTCGGCTGGGGTTAAAGGACCGATAATATCTACTTGTCCACTACGCAAATTAATATGAATGTGATCGGGATGAGGGAACATTTCAGGAGGAGTAATACCAAGGTTTTTGCATCTTGCTATTTCGTATTCACCCTCTCTCTTATACTCGATCATTCGTTCCAAGGCATCAATGTAAAATTGTTTCTTACTCTGCTCCGTATGAGCAAGCATGTCTAAGAATATTTTTTGTGAACGCGGTTGCCCTTTCGCTGCATTCACTGCCAATGAACGAATAATTGCCTCTGCCATAGAAAGACTTACTTGTTTATTGCCATCGTTGATTTTTACGCTACGATACGCTTCCGCAAGCAAAATCGATTGTAACCTTTCTTCCTGTATGGGTCTGACTTTATTTTTGGCACCTTGTTTGCGTCCCCGAGGATTTCCTGATTCTCCTTTCTTAAAACGACTATTAACAGGAGGCTTGGCGTAACCCACTTCATATGCTTCTTTCATATGGCAGACTCCCGAACAGATTCAATGCCACAGACTACCAATTCCGCATCGTCTTTAGCAAACTGCTCCCACCTGCGAATAACCACATCGCAATAAAGCGGATCTAATTCACAGACATAAGCACGTCGTCCTGTTTTATGAGCCGCAATCACTGTCGATCCGCTGCCCGCAAAGAGGTCTAAAACAATACCTCCACGATGAGAAACGTCTTTGATTGCATCGGCTATCATCTGCACTGGCTTGACCGTTGGGTGCATCGCCAATTCTTCCATACGCCCCGAACGCATCGTATTTACGCCTTTATATTGCCAGACATTGGTACGGTAACGTCCATTTTGCCCCAGTTCAAAACTATTGATATGCGGTGCTTTACCGTGCTTAAAAGCAAAAATCAACTCATGCTTGGAACGATAAAAAGTTCCCATACCGCCATTATCTTTTGCCCATATGATTAGATTTTTAAGTTCTGCATAAACTGCATTACCCGCAGCGAGTATCTCACTCATATGTCGCCAATCCATGCAGATAAAATGAATAGCTCCCTCTGCACTATGGGCGATCATCTGTTCAAACGCAGTACGCAGAAAAAATGTAAATTCTTTCTCACTCATCTCACCCACCGCCATTGCAAATTCTCGGTGTTTGATTTTTCCAGTACCACTCACATGCCCATCAATTTTAACATTGTACGGCGGATCGGTGAACACCATCTGTGCAGTTTCCTCTTGCATCAGCAAAGCAACGACCTCTGGGTCAAGTGCATTACCGCATACCAAGCGATGCTCACCTAATTGCCACACATCGCCTACTTTGCATCTTGGTTGTGCAGGGGTTATTTCAGGCAAAATATCTTCTTCAGGATTTCCTGCTTCTTCTACCCCTTTTGCTTCAATTAAACTATCAACTTCAGCAATCGAAAATCCTGTAAGCCCCAGATCAAAAC
>Ga0116226_10000864_pt1 | contig 26427 bp, 21 predicted proteins | sample S1TSphfallax_FD_89692 | JGI IMG/M metagenome (GOLD analysis project Ga0116226, IMG submission 89692) | Host-associated microbial communities from peat moss isolated from Minnesota, USA - S1T2_Fa - Sphagnum fallax MG | ecosystem: Host-associated > Plants > Peat moss > Unclassified | place: USA... | reverse complement strand
GCACCTATGGATGTTCACTTAATGGTAACGCCTGTTGATGCATTAATTAAAAGTTTCATTAACGCTGGTGCTAATTACATTACATTTCATCCAGAAGCTTCGTTGCACGTGGATAGAAGTCTGAAAATGATTCGAGAAAATGGCTGTAAGGCAGGCCTTGCACTTAATCCAGCAACACCAATTTCTGTATTAGAAAATGTATTAGACAAATTAGACATCGTACTAATTATGTCGGTTAATCCTGGTTTCGGTGGACAGACTTTTATCCCTCATGCGTTAAAAAAAATATCTCGTGTAAAACAAATGCTTGCACAAGCAAATCATCCGATTCTTTTAGAAGTGGACGGTGGCGTTAAAATTGAAAATATTCAATCGATTGCAAAAGCTGGGGCTGATACATTTGTCATAGGATCTGCTTTATTTAAAACGGCTGACTACCAAGAGACATTAAAACAATTTAGAACAAAACTAGGAGACTAAAATGGGAAATGTTTTAAAAGCCATTAAAGATCAAAATATCCAATTTGTTGATCTCCGTTTTACTGATACGCTTGGCAAAGAGCAACATATTACTATTCCTGCTCCAATGATTGATGAAGACTTTCTTAAAGACGGTAAAATGTTTGATGGTTCCTCAATTACTGGCTGGAAAAACATTGCTCATTCCGACATGATTTTAATGCCGGATTTACAAAATCCTTTCCATTTAGATCCTTTCTGTGAAAAACCAACCTTACTACTTCGCTGCGATGTGATAGAACCTGCTACGATGAAAGGTTATGAGCGCGATCCTCGTTTCGTCGCTAAACGGGCAGAAGCTTATCTTAAAGAAACAGGTATCGCAGATATTTGCTATTTTGGCCCAGAACCTGAATTCTTTATTTTTGATAATGTGCGCTGGGGCACCAATATGAACGGCACATTTTACGCGGTAGATTCACAAGAAGGCACTTGGAATTCGATAACTGAATACACTAATGGCAATCTCGGACATCGCCCATCAGTAAAAGGCGGTTATTTTCCTGTGCCACCCGTTGATTCTTCGCAGGATATCCGCTCAACCATGTGCAAAATTTTAGAAGATATGGGTATTCCTGTTGAATGCCATCATCATGAAGTAGGAAATGCTAATCAAAATGAAATCGGCACAGTATTTAATTCGCTGCGCATAAAAGCGGATCAATTAATGATGTTTAAATACATTGTACACAATGTTGCACATAATTTTGGCAAAAGCGCCACATTCATGCCAAAACCTTTAGTTGGAGAAAATGGTAACGGGATGCACTGCCATCAATCTCTTGCAAAAGATGGGCAAAACCTATTTGCCGGAGAAAAATATGCAGGCCTTTCTGAATTAGGTCTTTATTATATTGGCGGAATTATTAAACATGCCAAGGCCTTAAATGCTTTCACTAATCCGGCAACCAATAGTTATAAGCGTCTAGTTCCTGGCTTTGAAGCACCTGTTATGCTTACTTATTCATCCAAAAATCGCTCTGCTGCGATCAGAATTCCTTTTGTATCTACTCCAAAAGCTAGACGAATTGAAGTTAGATTTCCTGACCCTTTAGCTAATCCATATCTTGCCTTCTCCGCCATGATGATGGCTGGTTTAGATGGAATTTTAAATAAAATTAATCCAGGCGATCCAATGGATAAAGATTTGTATGATCTGCCGCCAAAAGAAGCAAATAACATTCCTACTGTTTGTAATTCGCTCGATCAAGCAATTGATGCATTACAAAGAGATCATGACTTTCTTTTAAAAGGTGATGTTTTTTCAATTGACATGCTAGAAGGCTACATTGAGATTAAGAAAAGTGAGATTGCAAGGTTGCGGATGGCGACGCATCCGATAGAGTTTGATATGTATTATAGTTTGTAGTGGTCCGTAAGTTTTGAGGTAGCCCTAGTGAGTACAGCTATCTGCCGGTTAATCATTGTTGGGCAGGTTGTTTCGGGAACTGCGGTCAGAGATTACGTCCATGTAATCTATGCCCTCAACAACCTGCCCAACAATGATTAACCTACCTTCCGTTGAAACTTTAGCCCAAAACAGGCACAGAAACATTGCTTTGAACCGCACAGCAAAACATACAGAGGTTTTATTTAGGAGAGAAGGAGATGATGGATTTTCTTTTTATTAGCATCATAATTTTATTTTTTCTTTTGTGTTTTGGGTTGATTCGATTTTTTGATCGCTTAACAGGAAAAAAACCATAATGCTGCTTTATCTAATCTGCGGGTTGATTGCGTTGGCTTTATTTATCTACTTATTAACAGTATTGTTTAAACCAGAGTGGTTTTAATACATATTTTAACGGCCTCACGGTGGGCTGAGCTTTTACTTTAATAAATACTTTTTTAGGGACGATCCTTTGATTACGGAAATCGGTTTACTACAAATCATATTATATCTTTCAATTATTCTTATCTTAGTTCAACCATTAGGTTGGTATATGGCATGTATCTATACCGATAAACCCTGTGGATTAAACCGCATATTGCGGCCAGTTGAAACTTTATTTTATCGCCTTTGTAATATCCATCCCACACAAGAAATGGGATGGAAAAATTATTTATCTGCGATGCTATGGTTTAACTTACTTGGATTACTATTAGTTTACGCGCTGCAGCGGCTACAATTTTACCTTCCACTTAATCCACAAGCTTTTTCCGCTGTTTCACCAGATCTAGCATTTAACACTGCTGCAAGTTTTACAACCAATACAAATTGGCAAGCATATGGTGGTGAAAATACTTTAAGTTATTTAACACAGATGATGGCGCTCACAGTGCAAAATTTTTTATCCGCGGCTACTGGAATGTCTTTGCTGATTGCTTTAATTCGCGGGCTGGCAAGACATGAAACTTCACAGCTAGGTAACTTTTGGGTTGATACAGTACGAAGCACTCTCTACATTCTATTACCACTGTCATTAATTTTAGCTACGCTGCTTATCTCTCAAGGCGTCATTCAAAATTTCAAACCTTATCAAACTGTTCAATTACTGCAAGCTTATACGGATTCGTCAAAGCCATTACCTGAGATGTCGAAAGGGCATGCTAAAACACTTATACCTACCATATCCCAACAAATCATTCCGATGGGGCCAGTGGCATCACAAATTGCTATCAAACAATTAGGTACAAATGGTGGCGGCTTTTTTAATACGAATTCTGCGCATCCATTTGAAAATCCAACGCCATTAACAAATTTTCTCGAAATGATTGCCATACTGGTTATTCCTGCGGCTTTTTGCTATACCTTCGGCATGATGGTTAACGATAAACGACAAGGCTTTGCTATTTTGTTTGCGATGTTATTAATTTTAATTCCATTAATTTTTATAACAGTTAGCATGGAACAAAATACCAATCCGAAATTAACTCAAATAGGCATTTTACAAACACCACAGCATGATAGTTTTCCAGGTGGCAATATGGAAGGCAAAGAAACTCGTTCTGGTATTACATCCTCTGCCTTATGGACTACGATAACTACAGCAACTTCTAACGGATCAGTAAATGCTATGCTTGATTCATTTACTCCTTTGGGTGGTTTAATACCGTTGTGGTTAATGCATTTAGGGGAAGTAGTATTTGGCGGTGTGGGCTCGGGGCTTTATGGTATGTTGATGTTAATTTTCATCACGGTTTTTGTTGCTGGTCTTATGGTAGGAAGAACTCCCGAATATTTAGGCAAAAAAATTGAACCCTACGAAATGAAAATGGCATCTATCGCTGTTTTAGTTATGCCGTTAGTGGTGTTGATCTTTACTGCAATTGCCACAGTAACTCATATGGGTGCTGCTTCAATTGGAAATCCTGGCGCACATGGCTTTACAGAAATTCTGTACGCTTTCACTTCAATGGTTAACAACAATGGTAGTGCTTTTTCTAGTCTCGATGCTAACAAACCGTTCTATAACTTTTTAGGTGGTATTGCTATACTGATTGGCCGTTATTTCATTGCCATTCCTGTACTAGCAACAGCCGGTTCACTCGCCAGAAAAAAAATTATTCCCAAAAGCGTAGGAACACTTGCAACACATACACCGCTTTTTATTATTTTATTAGTAAGCATCGTTCTTATTTTAGGTGCGCTGACATTTTTTCCAGCACTCGCATTAGGCCCTATTGTTGAATATCTCATGCAATGGGTATAACTAGGGCCTGTTTACATTTGATTTACCTACTGCAAAAAGCATAGGATTAGCAAAATTTTACTAAATTTAGCAATTTACTTCCTGTAAATTGCCCTTCGGGTCGCTATGCGACAAAATTCTGTTCCCGCAGAATTTTTCGTCAAATACAACCCAGTATTCTCCTCAAATTTGGTAAAATTTTAGCTTGCATCCCTGCTTTTTTCGCTACGGAAAATCAAATGTAAACAGGCCCCACTCGTAATCGAACAAGGAATATCGATGCAATCCGAATCAAGCTGGAATTTTGATATTTTAAAACCTGCTATCGTAGCGGCTTTTTTAAAGTTATCGCCGCGTTCTCAAGTTCGCAATCCCGTCATGTTTACTGTTTATGTTGCATCACTATTGACCAGCTGTTTGTTATTTCAGGCTATCGTAAGTCAAGGTGAAGCATCTGCTATTTTTATTTCAATGATTACTTTATGGCTTTGGTTCACTTTATTGTTTGCTAACTTTGCCGAAGCAATTGCTGAAAGCCGTGGTAAAGCTCAAGCTGCAGCATTGCGCAAATCGCGCCGTGAAACTCAAGCTAAAAAATTAGCAAAGCCTGCTCGTGGTACTAAAGTTACTTTGGTTCCATCAGCAAACTTGCGAGTTGGTGATATTGTCCTCGTCGAAGAAAATGATTTTATTCCTAGCGATGGTGAAATTATCGAGGGAATTGCTTCTGTTAACGAAAGCGCTATTACTGGTGAAAGCGCCCCTGTTATTAGAGAAAGTGGTGGTGATCGTAGTTCGGTAACTGGTGGTACACAAGTCATTTCAGATTGGCTCATTGTGCGTATTACTTCAAATCCCGGCGAAACTTTTTTAGATCATATGATCTCCTTAGTTGAAGGAGCAAAACGCCAAAAAACTCCTAATGAATTAGCTTTAACAATTCTATTAGCTGCACTAACTATCGTATTTTTACTAGTCTGTACCTCATTGTTACCTTTTTCTATTTATAGTGCACATGCTAATGCTGGCAAAATAGTAACTATCACTGTACTTGTCGCTTTATTTGTCTGTTTAGCACCAACCACAATTGGTGGGCTGCTTTCTGCTATTGGTATTGCTGGGATGGATCGTATGATTCGCGCAAATGTGATTGCACTATCAGGACATGCTGTGGAGGCTGCTGGTGATATTGATATTTTAATACTCGATAAAACTGGAACCATTACGCTCGGCAATCGACAAGCTACTGAATTTATTCCAGCTGAAGGGGTTTCTATCGAAACATTGTCCGATTGCGCTCAACTAGCTTCCCTTGCTGATGAAACACCTGAAGGACGTAGCATTGTAGTTTTAGCAAAAGAAAAATATGGATTACGTGGCCGTGATATTACTGAACTTGGCGCAACCTTTATTCCCTTCACGGCTCAATCCAGAATGAGTGGCGTAAATTTTCAGGGCAGACAAATTCGCAAAGGCGCAGCCCAAGCAATTGAAACTTATGTTAAGCAAATGGGAGGTACTTTACCTACTTCAGTAAAAAAAAATATAGATAGCATTTCGCGCCAAGGTGGAACTCCATTATTGGTTGCAGAAGGAGCAAATATTTTAGGAGTTATCCATCTTAAAGACATTGTAAAAGGTGGCATTCATGAACGATTTTTACAATTACGCCAAATGGGTATCAGAACGATTATGGTTACTGGAGATAATCCGTTAACCGCTGCCGCTATTGCTGCAGAAGCAGGTGTCGATGATTTTCTTGCAAACGCAACGCCAGAAGACAAACTCAAATTGATTCGCAAGCTACAAACAGAAGGCCGCTTAGTCGCCATGACTGGTGATGGAACCAATGATGCGCCTGCCTTGGCACAAGCAGATGTTGCAGTTGCGATGAACACTGGAACACAAGCAGCAAAAGAAGCAGGAAATCTTGTTGATTTAGATTCTAACCCCACGAAACTTCTCGAGGTGATTGAAATAGGTAAGCAATTATTGATAACTCGCGGAGCATTAACTACATTTAGCATTGCAAATGATGTTGCTAAATATTTTGCAATTTTACCTGCTGCATTTTCAACAACTTATCCCGCATTAAATGCTTTAAACATTATGCAACTTGCTACCCCTCAAAGCGCTATTTTATCTGCGGTGATTTTTAATGCATTGATTATCGTTTTTCTTATCCCACTTGCATTGCGTGGCGTTACTTTTCAAAAAACTACGGCTGCTAACTTACTACGTCGCCATGTTTTTATTTACGGATTGGGCGGATTACTAGTGCCTTTTATCGGTATTAAGTTGATTGATTTGATCATTATGGCTCTTCGCCTCCCATTTTGAGGTTAGCATTACACCAAGGAAAAAATATGCTTTCAGAAACGATTAAACAAATAAAATCTGCAGCCACTCTACTAATTTTATTAACTATTTTAACGGGGTGTCTCTATCCGATTTTCGTCACTGCTATAGCGCAACTGTTATTTCCTTGGCAAGCTAATGGCAGTTTAATTACACAAAATAATCAACTGATTGGATCATTATTAATCGGCCAATATTTTACTGATCCAAAATATTTCTGGGGGCGTCCTTCAGCAACTACTCCTTTTCCTTATAATCCACAAAATTCTTCCGGCTCGAACATCGCTTTATCTAATCCCAATTTTTTAACTACTATCAAAGATCGAGCAACTATTTTACGCAAGGCTGACGAGCAAAATCATTTCTTAATTCCAGTTGATTTGGTCACTGCTTCTGGCAGTGGCTTAGACCCAGAATTAAGCCCATTAGCTGCAGTTTATCAGCTACATCGCATTGCCAAATTACGCAAAATTCCAGAACAAGATCTCCATGTATTAATACAGCGCTTCACAAAATCGCGTTACCTAGGAATCTTAGGCGAACCTCGCATTAATGTTCTACAATTAAATCTTGCTTTAGATGCGCTATCACACCAAGGATCGGCATGAAGGAAAAACGACCTAACCCTAAAGAACTGCTTAAGCGCGTGCAAGCAGAAGAACAACGAGAACAACGCGGCAAACTTAAAATTTATTTGGGCGCGGCTCCCGGCGTAGGCAAAACCTACACTATGTTACAAGATGCACTAGCTAAACGCGCAAGTGGATTAGATGTCGTCGTTGGTATTGTTGAAGCCCACAACCGTAAGGAAATTACTGCTTTACTCAAAAATCTCGAAATTTTACCAAAGCAAACTATTAATTATCGAGACAAAAAATTATTAGAATTTGATTTAGACACTGCATTAAAGCGAAATCCAGCTCTCATTTTAATCGATGAAATGGCTCATACTAATGCGCCTGGATTGCGTCACATGAAACGTTGGCAAGACATTAAAGAACTACTGGATAGAGGAACTGATGTCTACACGACGCTCAACGTGCAACATATTGAAAGCTTAAACAATGTGGTTTCGCAAATTATCCACGCTCCTATTAAAGAGACCGTTCCTGATTCAATGCTAGATTTAGCAGATACTATTGAATTAGTCGATTTACCACCAGAAGATTTATTAAAACGCCTTGAAGAAGGAAAGGTTTATTTTCCATTACAGGCAACCATTGCTAAAGAACATTTTTTTCGTAAAGGTAATTTAATTGCGTTACGTGAACTAGCGCTTAGAGTCACTGCTGAACGAGTTGAAGCTCAAGTACTTTTATATCGTCAGGGCGAACGCATCACTAGTATTTGGTCAACCAAAGAAAAAATTCTTGTTTGTGTAGATCAGGGAATAGAATCAATTAAATCTATTCGTACTGCGCGGCGAATGGCTGCCAGCTTACAAGCAGAATGGATTGCCGTGCATATCAGAGCCCCTCAATTCAGCTTATTAAAAGAACAACGTAATAATGTGATTCGTAATTTACGGTTAGCTTCACAGTTAGGGGCAGAAACACAAACAATCACAAGTAGTGGTTTTAATATTGCTAAAGAAATTATCGAGTTTGCCAGGGAACAAAATATTACACAAATCGTGATATCAAAAAAAATCAAGCCTCGTTGGAAAAATTTATTACACCGCGATTTGGCTGACGAAATTGTGCGACAAAGCGGCGAAATAGATGTTCATATTATTACTGGAGAAGCAGCCACATCTTCATCAGCAAAAATCAGCTCGGTAAAACAGCCAATTAACTGGCGAAATTATGCAATTTCCACTGGTATTATTGTTGTTGTTACCTTAATTAACCTATTGCTCCATCCATTTTTAAATACGAACAATTTGATTATGATCTATCTACTAGGTCTAACGATCGTTGCATTCTTAGGACAAATGGGGCCTTCTGTTCTAGCCGCTATTTTAAGTATTTTAGTTTGCGATTTCCTTTTTATTCCACCTCTTTACAGCTTTGCTATTACTGATACTCAATACTTTTTCACCCTAGGTGTTGTGTTGTTAGTAACACAAATTATTAATCACTTAACTATTTACACCCGCAATCAAGCTGAAACAGCTCGCCTGGCAGAGCATTACACTAAAGCACTACACACATTAAGCCGTCAATTGGCAAGTACTCGTGGCATTAATAAATTATTGGAAATTGCTGTTCGTTACATTACCGACGTTTTTGCGAGCGAGGCATCAGTATTGCTACCTGATAATAAGCAGCTTTGCATTCAAGCAAGCTATCCAGCTTCACGGAATTTAAGTGCTAAAGAGCAGGGTATTGCCGAGTGGGTATACGAGTTAGGGCAAATGGCTGGACTTGGAACCGACACGCTGCCATTTTCTGATGCAATTTATCTGCCACTATTAGCCTCGCAAGGAACTATTGGTGTACCAAGAGTACGTCCCACTCAATCAGAATATTTGTTCTCTCAAGAGCAAATGCACTTGCTAGAAGCCTGCGCTAATCAAATCGCTTTAGCTTTAGAAGTTGATAAATTACAAGAACGAGCAAAAAAATCCGAATTAAAAACTGAAACTGACCGCGCACGTAATGCTTTGCTACAAGCGGTTTCACATGATCTTAGAACGCCATTAGTTGCCATTATGGGCACTGCTAGTACATTGATGGAAATGAGCGATGAACTCACTGCAAACAAAATTAAACAATCGGGAAAAAATATTTATTTTGAAACTGAGCAGCTAAGCCGGCTAATTAATAATCTTCTACAAATAACTTATTTAGAGGCTAAAGAAATCAAATTGCAAAAAGAACTATGCTCTCTTTACGAGCTGGTCTCTTTAATTATTACTACTTCAAACAAAAAAATAGGGAAAAAACCGGTACACATTAACATTCCCAAAGATCTTCCCAAAATACCACTGGATAAAATTCTGATTCAAGAAGTCTTTATCAATCTAATTGACAACATCTTAAAATTCACCCCCGCAGAAACGCCGATTGAAATATCAGCGATCTTAATAGCTACCAAAGTTACTGTTTACGTAAAAGATCGTGGGCCTGGTATTGTTCCTGATGAAATTAACAAACTATTTGAAAAATTTTATCGCGGAAGAATGTTAGCAACGGCGCGAGGGTTAGGCTTAGGACTAGCTATTTGCCGTAGTATTATCAAAGCACATCATGGAGAAATTTGGGCAGAAAATCGCAAAAATGGTGGCGCGGCTTTTTGTTTTACGCTGCCGTTGTAATTCTTCATTGCCCGATCGCCTGCGTGCTGCGGCTTGCTTGCATAGGCGTCAGTTTAAAGAATAACATCCCTGTTTTCGCGTAAAAGCTCAGCCTCCCCGTGAGGCCGTCATTGCGAGCGTAGGATGCGCGTGGCAATCCAGTAAAAATGCTTAAATTTCTTTGCTGGATTGCCGCGGCTTGCAAACAGCGCAAGCCTCGCAATGACGGCCTCACGGGGAGGCTGAGCTTTTACGATTTTACTGATTTTTTGGGATAATCTGCTGGTTCTGTAACTGGATGCCAGCTTCCGCTGGCATGACACTTAATTCCTCTCTCCACACCGGCGCAAAACTAGCACTGGTAACATCCGCTTCAAAAGTTTGATCTTGTTTAAGCAAATGTTGCTCTGCCAAAATAGTTTCTTTTAACGTAATTAAAAAAAGAAATCGAAATAGCTCGTTATCTTGCGCATAGTACGCTTCAAGAAATTCTTTAATCACGGCGACTAGGTTATTTGATTTTGTTTCAAATTGATTGAAGTTACTTACATTTTTAGGATCTGCTATTAATTTTAATGTGTACTCAAGCGCACGAATTGAAATAGCTGAATTTTTTTGGATTGTTCTTATTATTTCATCAAAACAATCTGGTTTAGTTTCTGGCATACAAGCATTTAGGCTGTCAAATAGTTCGCCTTGCGCCAACTCTTCAAACTGCCAACTAGCAAAAAATTGCTCGTTGACTTGTTGCTCTTCTATCATTGCTTCCCGCAAAGCAGTAATAATTAAATTGTCGTATGAATCGTCTAAAGGTCGAACAGCCATTAAAAATTGATACATCATGAAGCTTGGTGGTATAGCCTCAGGGGTAAACAAATAAGCTTTACTCCCAGTGATTTTCTTAATATGTTGAAAAGCCGTATAAATGGCTTTATCTGAAAGCTGCTGTAATTGCTGATCATTTAAAATATCTTTAGCTAAGCCCCATTCTAACTTTGATGTTGAATGGCGATCTCTAATATAAGGGCTAATGTTCTCATAAAAATCTTTCGCCATTTTGCTAGCATCTTCAGCTATTTTTAAAACTGATTTTTGCCTTATAGCTGGATCTTCTCCATTTAGCTTAGCTAGATAATAATTAGCTCTTAATGCTATTACAAAACTAACTAACTCTTGTTGAACACTGCTTACAACTGTGCCTAGTTGATGAGCATTTAAAGGTTGTCTAGTCCACGGACTCTTTCCATAATTTTCATGGTATATCTCAATTGAATTTTGATTATAAAATTTACCATCTGCTATTAAAAAAGGTGGGTTCATTAAACAACCCGAGATAACACAAAGGTATCGTTCGGGCATTAACCAAGTAGCCCCTAAGTTTTCAACACTCTCCTGCCATAAATTTTTCTCTGCTGGCACATCAATAGTAGGAGCTGAAATGCTGTTAAAACTATTGGTTTGCGCTCTGGTGAAATCATCATTGTTATCAACATTTTGTAATCTCATTTGAAGTAATCGCTCTTCTAATCGATGCGATTGTAATCTATGTCTTTCTTCTAATTCACGTAACTGTAATCGATGCCTGCCCGTTAATTGAGGTAGGTCTTGGTCTGTTGGGTTTATTAGCTCTACTGATTGCCTTTCTAACAATTCAAGTCTCTCTCTCAATTGACTATTGGTTAATGTAAGTCGGCGTTCCAATTCAAGTTGATCTTCATAAATAGGAGTTGGATACTCTAATGGCTGAGGGGGTGTAGTTACTCGCAGAGGAGAAGGAGAAACGATTTCTTTAACAGCAATACCAACTCCAACAGGAATACGAATAGCCGCTTTAAGCGCATGATAAGGTACTTGAAGCAACGCAAGAAAAGTAAAAACCAATGTGGAACCTAGTGGCTCGGCAAAACCCTTTAGCAGTTTTATATAGTTTCCGTCTCTCATTGGCTCAAAAAGCAAAAGAATTGGTGCTCCGAGCATGGATAGTACAAGTCCCAAAAAAAGAAAGGTAGCCAATAGAGTTTTGCCCAAAGTTACCATTGACCAAAATAACATTTCTGGAATAGTAAAAATCCAACCCAAAAAAGAACTGACTAATTTGTCTTCTGGCTCAGTAAGACCGCCTTTATAGTACCAAATCGGGTTTCTGTAATCTGAATAAAATTCTTTTTCGCATGGTTTTTCAGTATAGGGAAAAGGAATTTCTTTAGCATAATCTGAATACCTTTCATAAGGCGCAAGAGTAAATTCAGGAAAAGAATAACTACCATTCGTGTAAGAAAAAGGATAATAGGGAGAACCAATCGTACAATTACGCTTACAAACATCCCAACAAGAAGCTAATGCAGTTTTAAATGACATAATTTTGATACTCTTAATTATTATCACTTCCCTCTCAAACGGGAGAGGGAAGAATAAATATTCGCGAAGTACACCATAAGTCGAGGCATTTTAACGGCTATTCAGGGACATAACCCGCAGGTTTAACATCCTCTTCCTCAAATAAAAATTTCACCATTTCTTGTTGTAAAAATTCTTTTGCTTTTGGATCTAACAAACTAAGTCGATACTCATTAATAAACATAGTTTGCCGATTAAGCCATTGCCTCCAGGCTTCTTTGCTAATAGAAGTAAAAATTTTCTCGCCAAGTTCTCCGGGATATGGTGGAAAATCAAGACCTTCTGCTTCTATTTTTAACCGCTGACAAAACACCATACGACTCATAAGATAGTTTTCCTCTGCATTAAAGCTAAAATCTTTTTTACTGGTGTTGGTATGGCTGGTTCTAATTCACCTAAACAATACCATAAATAGTGATTGCCTTCGTTAATAAAATGACTAGCTTCATTAAACTTAATTTTTGCAACTAATGGTAAAATATCCAATTGAAAATGGGTAAATTTATGTTTCATTACTGGCCATAAGGTGAAATCCTCAATTCTATAACCAAAATCCTGATATAGCTTTTCAATAACAGCCGCCCTAACCAAAAGATCTTTTTGATCCATATTACTCTCAGGAAAACTCCACAATCCACCCCAAATCCCTGCTGATGGGCGTTTTTTAAGCAAAATTTTATTATCTTGTTGAAAAATTATCATGGTAGTTGAACGGCACGACAATGGTTGCTTAACTTTTTGCGCGGGATAAATTGCTGTAGTCTGCGTTTTAAATGCATGACATCCCTCCTTAAGAGGGCAGCGCACACACTCAGGTTTTTTTCGACAAACCGTTGCGCCCAAGTCCATCATCGCCTGCGTGTAATCAGCTACGCGCAAAACCGGAGTATATTGCTCGGCAATATCCCATAGTTTCTTAAGAGTTTTGGGTTCACCAAGCCATTCTTTAACTCCATGAAAACGCGTTAACACCCGCTTCACATTGCCATCGAGAATAGGCGCTTTTTGACCAGTAGCAATGGCTAATATAGCGCCCGAAGTTGAACGACCAATTCCAGGAAGTTTTTGCAAAGTAGGTAAATCCAGCGGAAATTTGCCATTAAACTCTTGTTGAATTAATTTGGCACTTTTATATAAATTTCTCGCTCTTGCGTAATAACCCAATCCAGCCCATAAAGTAAGCACTTCATCTTCTTTGGCTTTAGCAAGATGCTCAATTGTTGGAAAATGCTGAATAAACCTTTCAAAATAGGGGATAACGGTTTTCACTTGAGTTTGTTGCAACATAATCTCGGAAACCCAAACTCGATAAGGGCTAACCATTTTTTGCCAAGGAAGATTTTTACGACCATGCTGATCAAACCAATCAAGCACTAAGCTACTAAACATAGTATCCTTCCGAGATCCTTTCACAAAAGATCCCACCGTACTATCCTAGCAATGATCCAAGATTAAGCTTTTTAAGCTCATTACCTAGTTTTTCTTTTAATTCGCGTTTTTTTGTTGACTCGTCAGACGAATCCGATTTCGTTGCCTTAGCAATAACATCTACGAACTTATCTGTAAGCGTTTCTTTAGCAATTTGCGCAGCATCCGGTGCTATCATTGGATGATCAAGATCACCACGAATCAAAATTGGCACTTGTGCCTTATGACCAACAAGACCAGCAATTATACGATAATCAATTTGTTCATTTACTAAATTAATTGTTCCTTGCCCATTTGCAGTTAATTGACTTGATTGTAAAGTTAAATCCCGATTAAACATCACCCCATTTTGTATTTGGAATGTTCCCTTAATCGTACCAAAATCTGTTTGGTTATTAACAACATTTGGCAATGCTGTCCGCTTAACAATTGCTTGTCCCAATTCAATTAACGCTGGAAGATTGATCCCATGCAGAACTCCATTCTGCAATCTAACAGTAATATTACCGTTTAATGTTTTACGCATATCATTTCCCAAAGTGAATTTAAGCATACTGCTCATATCCACCATACCAGTAAATGGCTCATCGTTCTTATGCATAATACTAGTAAAAAGCTGGCCTACATTAGCTCTTGTTAGCATGCCATTTAACGTCACTGTTGGTGCTCCCATTGGACGTGTATCAACTAAAATATCACCAGTGTAATTACCTTGATACAAATTAGCAGTTAATGAATTAAGAGAAATGATGGCGTTTTTAATCTCAATGGCTGTTTGTACATTCTTAAACAAAAAGCCACCAACAAGTAATGCCGTGCTTTGCAAGCGACCATGTGCAGATAAAGTTGGATTAAATGTCCCGGTCAAAGTGCCGCTAAACGTGTAATCATTTAATTTTGCTGCTAATTGAGTGAGAGAAAATCTGGCATTTTTCGCGATATATTCCAAGTTGCCGGTAGCATGAAAATTTGATTTTTTTTCCGCATCATTAAAACTACCATCAAAAATTAAATCTGAAAAATTAAACACATTTTTCGCATCATCAACATTTAACATTCCATTTATCTTCAGATTTCCGGAAAAAACATTGGAATTTTGCTTAAAATAAAATGACAAATTAAATGGAAAAGCCTTATTTAGCGCAATATTTTTCGCACTAAAAGCTAATCCATTAAATTCCATATTTTTATGCTTTTGTTGATCATTAAAGAAAATTTTTCCTTGCGCAAAATTAATCGATTCAATTTGGTGTATAGTAAATTGTTGGCTATCTTCTTTTTTATCTCCCAAATCTTGCGATGTTGAATTCGAAGATAAAAAATGATCCCAATTTGTTTTGCCAGCAGAATTTTTAATCAAGTAAATATTAAACCCATTAATAAAAATAGTGCCGACCTCTAAGCGATGAGAAAACAATGGTATTAATTTAACATTCAGTTGAATATTGTCTGCTTTAGCTAATGGTGTTTGCCCAAACTCACCATTGTTATTCATCACCACATCTTGAACTTTAACCCCTAACCAAGGAAAGAAAGACCAACGAATATCACCATTAATCACTAATGAATGTCCTGTTAATTGGTAGACTTGCTTAGTAAGTTGGGTCTTAACAAAAGTGGGCGCTAGTAAGCGCGAAAATACTATCGAACCAACAATACCTATACCAATGACAATTAACAGTATTGAAATAAATTTAGTTGTTTTTTTCATAAGTTGACACTCCATACATTCTGCTGACTACCGCCCTCGCTCAACCGTATCACTTCCACTTTCTGCTTTCTGCTCAATAAATTGAATAATTAACTTTGCAACATTAACCTGTGTTGCTTTTTCAACTCCTTCTAATCCGGGAGAAGAATTAACTTCCATGACTAATGGACCTCGCTTAGAACGCAATAGATCAACTCCTGCTATATTAAGCCCCATAATCTTTGCCGCTTTTTCAGCCGCCATACGCTCTTCTTCTGTAATTTCTATTGCACTTGCTTTTCCACCTCGATGAAGATTAGAACGAAATTCACCTGGTTTAGCCTGGCGTCTCATCGCAGCAACTACTTGTCCACCTACTACAAAACAGCGAATATCTGCCCCCTTCGCTTCTTTAATATATTCTTGCACCATAATATGCGCTTTCATACCAAGAAATGCTTCAATCACACTCTTAGCAGCTTGATTAGTTTCAGCTAGCACCACACCAATTCCTTGTGTACCTTCAAGAATCTTAATCACTAATGGCGCGCCTCCTACCATAGCAACCAAATCGTTAATATCATCAGGAGAATGAGCGATTCCAGTTCGTGGCAAACCAATATCTTTGCGCGTTAACAACTGAATAGAACGTAGCTTATCCCGCGAACGGGTAATTGCAATTGATTCATTAACTGTAAATGTGCCTACTGTCTCAAATTGTCTAAGTACCGCCGCTCCATAAAACGTGATAGAAGCACCAATACGAGGAATAACCACATCAAAATCTAACAACATTGCGCCACGATAATGAACTGACGGCTTATGCGAAGTAATATTCATGTAACAACGTAATGTGTTAATAACTTGAATGTCGTGACCGCGACTTTTGGCCTCTTCAACTAATCGAATAGTTGAATAAAGATTAGGACGACGAGATAAAATGGCGATTTTCATGTGGCACTTTCACTAGGGTGTTTTCCAAATAAGTATGAGGATGAAGGATCAATTAAAAATTTTTCAGGAATACCAGACCTTGCCAATAAAAAACGAAACCGCATATCATCACGATTAGTTAAAGTTATTTCAATCTGCCAAGAATACTTACCAGCTATAACATTCGTTTTAATTACCGGCCTTAGTTCTTTGTGCCCTCCTGAATCGGTAATCCAACGAATACCATGCAAAAAATTAATACATCGTACTACTCTTTCTTTTGAATATTGATCTGGATGAATAGAAAAATCTACCATTTTTCTACCTTCATCTTCGAATATATTGACTTGAAAAGCGTGCAGTACTGATGTGCGCGCGCCAGTGTCAACTTTGGCCTTGATCCTATCAATTTTAAGTTCGGGAAGAGATAGCCATTCTCGCCACCCAATAATATATTGTTCTTTATCTTTTGTGGTTTTGTTATGAAGATCTTTATCCATAAAAAGTTATTCGACAATTCTCAGATCCGGTTTCCCTTTTTTATGCTGTTGTGTATTTTTTTCCGATGATTCTGAAACCACTTTCGATGAAGATGATTTTTCTTCTTCACCAAAAGCAGTACCATGGCCATTTTCTTTCGCATAAATTGCTAAAACAGCCTGAATTGGTACTCGAACTAACCGAACCACTCCAGAAAATCGCGCATAAAAATCAATCAGCTCATTAGTTAAATGCAGATCTTTCACCGCTAAAGGAGCAATATTAAGCGTAATCTTATTTTCTTTAATATATTCATGAGGCACATCCGTACCTGGAATTTTAGTATTTACCTCAATATATGGTGTTAGCTCATTATCAACAATCCATTCATGAAAGGCGCGAATTAAATAGGGTTTAACCGACGTCATAACAGAATGATTACTCTTCATAGGCTGGCTCAGGCTCTATAATACTGGTTTTAAACGCGGGTCTTGCAAATAATTGATTAGCATATGTTTTAATCATCTTTGCTTTAGGAGGCAACTGTAAATCCAATTTTTCCAAACGCCACAACAGTGCGGCTAAACAACAATCGACCAATGAAAATTCATCACTTAAAAAGAATGGCTTTTCAGCAAAAACCGGGGCAAGACTTACTAAACTATTGAAAAGTTCACGATTCGCCATTTTATTTTGTTGGCCAGAAGAGGTTTGCATCTGATAAAGCAAGCTAAACCAATCTCTCTCAATTCTATGCATCATTAAACGTACTTTTGCTCTAGCAATCGGATACACTGGCAATAAAGGAGGATGAGGAAAACGCTCATCTAAATATTCCATAATAACTTGGGGCTGATAAAGAACTAAATCTCTATCAACAAGTGTTGGGGTTGTACCATATGGATTAATTTCAAATAATTGCGCCGGTGCTTCAGCAGCATTAACACGGATAACTTCAGCGCCTATCCCTTTTTCCGCTAACACCATACTTACAACATGGCTATAAACATCTGTTGGATCTGCATATAAAGTCATCATAGAGCGTTTGCTACTCGAAACAGCCATTAGAAACTCCTCAATATAGGTAGTTAAAAATTAATAATTAGGCACATTATAGCATTAATGTAAGCTTTTCGACGGAAAAAAGATTTCTATCTTTAACCCTTGGCCAGAAGCCGGAGTACCAATACTCACCCTTGCATCATGCAATTTAGCAATCCGCTGCACGATTGCCAATCCCAAACCACATCCCGGACTTTTATGGCCTAAAATACGGTAAAAACGTTCAAACACTCGATCATGAAGTTCTGGGGGAATTCCTGGGCCATTGTCAACCACCGTTAATAAAATCCCATCTTTCTTATTTTCAACTAATACGTCAATTGCTCCCTTCTCTGGGGTATAGCGGATGGCATTATCAACTAAATTCCTAACCAAAACACCAATTGCAGTTGGATTGCCAACCATTAGTGCTGGCTTTTCAGCAATAAGTTCAATATCTAAATCCTTTTCAAGTGCAATATGTCCTATTTGTGCAATGATTTCTGCTGCCAGTTTTGATAAATCAAATTCAGTCACATCCTCTAATTCCGATGCTTCCGGCACTAAGCGACTAAGAATTAAAAGTTGTTGAACTACATGTGCACAACAATCTACTCCTATAACAACATTCTGTAAAAGCTTGCGTTGCTCCACAATATCTACTGTTTTTAAGGCAACCTGTGCTTGAGTTTTGAGTGCAGCAAGAGGAGTGCGAAGTTCATGAGCAGCATCGCCAGCAAAACGTTTTTCTCGTTCAAATGCTTCTTGTAATCGCAAAAATAAATGATTTAGCTCCTCAACTAGCGGCTTAATTTCAACAGGAACTGCTTCAATCCCAACTGGCTCCAGACGTGTCGGCGCGCGATGAGCAACTTCATTAGTAACAGCTCGAATACCACCTAATCCCCTCCCAATAATGAACCAAATAAGTAATCCCGATAAAGGATAAATTAACAGCATAATATAAATATCGTCTTGAGTAATTCTACGTGCGAGTTCTGTTCGGAGATCATATTTTTCAGCAACAACAATTTTTAAATCACCGTATGAATTTTTAATGACAAATACGCGCCAAGTAGTACCACCAATTATCTTGTCGCTAAATCCTAGTGGCTGATTATTAAAAGCCAACTCATTCACATTGGCGGTATGTAGTAATAGTCGCCCTTGGCTATCTAATACTTGTAATTGATACCTGGTTTCGTCATTTTCTTGTTTTTTATCATTATCTTTACTGAGCACTTTCTGCATCAATCCTGGAATTTTATCAAGTCCTTTTTGAATTTGATTAAAATCGTTTTTATCAAGCTGCGCTGTTAACAGTCCAGAAAATGCGAATGCTGTATGACTTAACAACATATCTAAGTGAGATTGAACATCTTGTTCATCAATATAATAGTCACCTAGTGCTGTTGATGAGGTAGTAATAGTAATGGCCAACAATAAATTAATAAGTAAAAATTTACGAATTGAGACTATCATCTTAGGGTATATCCCTAGTATCTGATTTCTGTTCTTCTCGCTCTATCATATAACCAACGCCGCGAATAGTACGTATATAGTCACCTTTCAATTTCCTTCGTATATTATGAATATGCACTTCTAATACATTACTATCAACACTTTCATCCCACCCATATAAATTTTGCGTAAGAAATTCACGAGATAAAACATGTCCGACATTTTCAAGAAGTTTTTGTAACAATGCAAACTCCCGACGAGGCAATACAATTAATTTGCCATTAACTGTTAAGGCATGTGCGGCGGGATCCAAACAAATATCTTGATAATTAATTGTGGTCTCAGCGCGTTGATGAACCCGCCTATGTAATGCTCTCAAGCGCGCCAATAATTCGACAAGCTCAAATGGTTTGGTCATATAATCATCTGCACCAGTATCAAGACCTTTAATGCGATCATTAACTGTTTCTTTAGCAGTAAGCACCAAAACTGGCGTATTATTGGCATTGGCGCGCAACTTTTTTAAAAACTCTAATCCAGGAAGTCTTGGCAACCCCAAATCCAAAATAATACAATCGAAAACTTCAGTTTCTAGTGCAAGCAGGGCCGCCATCCCATCTTTGACCCAATCGGCAACATGTCCATCTTGGATTAACCCTAAATACAACCCATTTCCAAGCAACTCATCATCTTCAACAAGCAAGATGCGCATAAAAGACTCCTGGTTTAACTGACTCTAATAATTAATATAGTCCATTAATCCAGATAGCGCTGTAACAGTCCCTGATAAGCGTCGATCCGTCTATCCCTGAGATAAGGCCAAATTCGGCGAACAGTCTCAGTTTTTAGTAAATCTATCTCATATGCAATAATTGAAGGTTTATCCATAGGCGCTTTTACCAATAATTCGCCCTGTTGGCCCGCAATAAAACTACTTCCCCAAAATTCAATACCGTTCTTCCCATCTTCGCTCATTTCGGTACCAACACGATTACACACTAAAACCGGCAATCCATTAGCAATACTATGAGAGCGCTGAATGATCTCCCATGCTTCATGCTGGCGTGCATTTTCCTCCCTATTTTTCTCGTGAATATCCCAACCAATTGCCGTGGGGTATAATAATAAATCCGCGCCATTTAATGCCATTAGCCGCGCAGCTTCAGGAAACCACTGATCCCAGCAAACCAATACACCCAAAGACCCAACCGATGTTTGAACTGGCTTAAATCCTAAATCCCCAGGAGTAAAATAAAATTTCTCATAAAACCCTGGGTCATCAGGTATATGCATTTTTCGATAAATACCAGCAATATCACCATTTTTCTCAAAAACAACAGCGGTATTATGATAGATGCCTGGAGCACGCCTTTCAAAAATTGACGACACTATAACCACTTGGCATTGCAAAGCTACTTCAGATAACTTTTTTGTTATTGGCCCAGGAATAGGTTCCGCTAACTCGAAATGATCAACATTTTCTGTTTGACAAAAATAAGGAATACTATGAAGCTCTGATAAAAGTACTAATTCGATCTTATCTGCTGCCAGCTTTTCAATATGAGCAATAATTTTTTCAATATTTTCTTTTTGGTCTTTTGAAAAAGATTCTTGGATGATACCTACTTTTAAATTTTTCATTTTATCTGGCTTCATATGTTTATGCCTTTAAACCCCTGAAAAAATTTCATCATACCCCGCTGATTAGAAAATTTTTTCATTAGCTTTTGCATTTGTTCAAACTGTTTTAACAAACGGTTCACATCCTGAACTTGCGTACCAGAGCCCATAGCAATACGCCGTTTACGCGAGCCTCTAATAATATTTGGAAACCGGCGTTCCTTGATCGTCATCGATCTTATAATAGCAGTTGTTTTAACAAGAGCTTGTGTATTCATTTGCCCTTTTGCCATTTGAGGCAATCCTGCCATACCAGGAATCTTATCTACTATGCTTGCTAAACCGCCCATCTGATTTAATTGTTGAAGTTGAGAAAGAAAGTCTTCGAAATCGAACTCTCCTTTCTTCAAAACTTTTTTAGCTAATTTTTCAGCTTCCTCCTTATTAACCCTCTTCTCAACCTGCTCAACCAGCGATAGAACATCTCCCATACCTAAAATTCTAGAAGCAATTCGATCTGGATAAAAAGGATCAAGTGCGGTAATTTTTTCTCCAACACCAATAAACTTAATTGGTTTGCCAATTGTGGCTCTAATAGATACCGCTGCTCCTCCACGCGCGTCGCCATCTACCTTAGTCAAAATAACTCCGGTAATTTGTACTGCATCGTTAAAAGCTTTGGCAGTTTGGACTGCATCTTGTCCTGCCATACTATCTACCACTAAAAGAACTTCTGTTGGACAAGCGATTTTACAAATCGTTTGTATTTCGGCCATCATTGTTTCATCAATATGAAGCCTTCCCGCAGTATCAAGAATTAAAATATCCTTAACTTGATTTTTAGCTATCTCAATTGCATGCCGAACAATATCTTCTGGTTTTTGATCTACCTCTGAATTAACAAAGCTAACTTGTATTTCATTTGCTAGTGTTTGTAGTTGTTTTATTGCAGCAGGTCTATATACATCGATACTGGCTAGTAGCACTGATTTCTTTTGCTCTTCTTTTAAAAAACGCGCTAATTTAGCAGCCGTAGTTGTTTTACCACTACCTTGTAGCCCAACCAGCAAAATAATCACAGGAGGCTTTACATTTAAACAAAGTGCTTGCTCATTTTCAGCATCTTTTCCAAGAAGTTTTTCTAATTCTTCCTGAACAATTTTGATAAAAACATGTCCTGGAGTTAAACTTTCCAGTACCTCTTTGCCAATTGACCTTTGCCTTACATCCCCAACGAATTGTTTTACTACAGAAAGTCCCACATCCGCTTCTAACAAGGCAGCTCGAATATCACCCAATACTTCGCAAATGTTATCTTCAGTGATACGACCTTTACCACTAAGTTTTTGCACAATTTGACTAAATTTTTCAGTGAGATTTTTAAACATATGTGTACTTCCTATTCAAATTCTTTACTATATAAATTTGCTCGTTTTATTAATTGTACGAGCCCACCCCCGTGAGGCCGTCATTGCTCGCTCCGTTGCGCGTGGCAATCCAGTTCTTTACTGGATTGCTTCGGCTTGCAAACAGCGCAAGCCTCGCAATGACGGCCTCACGGGGAAAGGTAAGCTTTTTAGTATCAATAAAGATAAAACCACAATAAAAAGGCTATTATGCTCGCATTCCTTTCAATTCTTACTATCATCTTATATTTTCTTAGTACTTTTTTACAGGGATTTTGCCTTAAAAATCATTCACCTACATTTACAAAAATTACAACCATTTCAGGATTTTTCACTATCTTTGCACACGGGGCCCTACTATTTTTGTTTATTTATTATTACCACAATCTAACTTTATCTAAATTAATTTCTCTAGCATTTTGGTTCATTAATCTTCTCGCATGTTTAAGTGCTTTAGAGAAAAGAAGTATCCAAAAGCTTACTTTATTCACTTTCCCCCTTGCTGCACTTTCCCTTTTACTAGTACTACTTTTTAATCACGAACCAAGTTTTATCGATACTTCAAACTCAAAACAACTTTTTCATATTATATTATCAACCCTTACTTTTACGACGATTTTACTGGGCGCTATTCAAGCAATTATTTTAACCATACAAGATAGAAAACTTCGCAAGTATCATCGTGGATTTTTTTCACTACTTCCATCAATCGAATCAATGGAAAAATTTTTATTTCAGATACTTACTATTGGATTTTTTTTATTCACCACCCTACTTATCAGTAGTATTGTTTTATTTTCTGAAATTGATTCACACAAACTTATTAACAAACTTATTTTATCCTTTTCTGTATGGGTCGTTCTAGGTATACTCTTGGTAGGAAGATTTTACTCTGGCTGGCGAGGCGTAACTGTAATTCGCTGGACTCTTTTAGGAGCTTCTTTACTTACGTTGATTTACTTTGGTAGCTTATTCAGTAAATACATCATATTACTTAATTACTTGATACCGCCCAAACATTGAACTTAACTACTACATTAATTACAACATTAATTTTCCTTATTTTTCTGTCTGGATTCTTTTCTATGGCAGAAACCAGCATGATGTCAATCAACCGTTATCGTTTAAGACATCTTGTGAAAAAGAATAATCGCAAAGCAAAACGGGTTTCGCAACTACTTGAACATCCCGATAGATTACTCAGCGTTATTCTTGTAGGGAATAATTTTGCTAACATCCTTGCTTCTGCTATAGCAACCTTGCTTGCTGAACAAACTTGGGGTAATCGTGGCGTTATTATCGCTACTATTATTTTGACTATCGTCATTCTGGTTTTTAGTGAAATTGCTCCTAAAACTTTTGCGGCGTCCTATCCGCAAAAAATTGCGCTCTCAATTTCTTTAGTCTTAACTTGGTTGTTAAAAATATTCTACCCAATTGTTTGGCTACTAAATATTTTTGTTAAAGCGCTTTTTGCTATATTTGGAATAAAAATAGAAAAAAATATTATTGAACACCTTTCACATGAAGAACTAAGAACAGTAGTTCATGAGGCTGGCGGACGGCTTTTAATCGAACACCAAGACATTCTCTTAAAAGCTTTTGATCTACAAAAAATTACTGTGAATGACATCATGGTTCCCTATTCCGAAATTTATGGGATTGATATTGAAGATGAATGGGATATCATTCTGGAAAAAATTACTCGTTCACATCATAGTCGTTTACCAATTTATCGTGGTAACATCAATAATATGGAGGGAGTATTACATTTACGAAAAACACTTTTACTCCTAGAAGAACAAAAACTTACTCAAGAAAATCTATTAAGTCTAATTGACGAACCTTATTTTTTACCCGAAGAAACCCCATTACTCACTCAACTTACTAATTTCAGACAACGCAAATATCGTATTGGCTTTGTGGTAAATGAATACGGTGATGTTCAAGGATTAGTAACACTTGAAGATATACTTGAAGAATTGGTAGGTGAATTTACCACCAATCTATCTGGCATTTCTGGTAAAGATGTCTTCCCACAACCTGACGGAAGTTTTATTGTTGATGGAAGCACAAATATCCGTGAACTCAACCGCTTAATGGGTTGGAACCTGCCTACAGAAGGGCCAAAAACTTTAAGCGGACTTATTATTGAACGTTTAGAAATGATTCCAACAAACGGCACTAGCTTGTTAATTGCTGAGTACCCGACTGAAGTTATTCAAGTAAAAGATAATATGGTTAAAACCGCGCGCATCTTTAAGAAAATAAACCAAATAGAAGAACTATCAAATGAATAATTTATTTACTACTATTACCAACTATTCTCCTAGCCAATTTAACGTAAAACTGATGCAAATCAGTTACCTTTTTTTCAAGCTCTTCAAAACCAGCATCGTTTAAAATCACATCATCTGCTAATTTAACCTTCTCTTCTCTTGAAAGCTGTTTACTCAAGATTGCTTTAATATCATTTTTATTCTCTTTATCCCGTAAGTGTGCTCGGTGAATTTGTTCTTCTTCATTTACATCTACTACTAAAACTCGGTTAATATAATTCTTCATAGAAGTCTCAAATAACAACGGCACTACGATAACACAATAATCAGCGCTTAGATTTCTAATTCGGTTTAATATCTCTTCAATGATAAGTGGATGTAAAATATCCTCTAGCCAGGTTTTTTCAGTGGTATCTGTAAAAATGATTTTCCTTAATTTTTTACGATCAATCTCTCCATTCTGCTCAAGAATACTATTTCCAAACCGTTCCACAATTTTTGCAAATACCTGATGCCCAGAACAACAAAGCTCTTTAGCAATACTATCCGCATCAATCACCGGCACCCCAAGTTCCGAAAAATAATGCGCAACGGTTGACTTACCACTGCCAATGCTGCCAGTTAACCCGATCACAAATGCCATAAAGAGAATCTCATTATAAAAATACTCATCCCAACTACGCTCAAAAATAGTCCAAACGGAATTCTGGATGATTTATCATATCTACCTATTACTACCATTACTAAATAGAACGCGCACCCAAGTAGTGAGGACCAAAACAATACGTACGGAATTGATTCACCTCCTACCCAAGCCCCTAATGCTGCAGTCAGTTTCAAATCCCCTTTTCCAATCCCCACTTGCCCAGTAATATTCTGGTAACTTAATGAAATAACCCATAAAACAAAATAGCCAATAAAAACTCCTGAAATTGCCTCGGTTAGTGGAATAAACTGGTTTCCTAAGCTTAATATCAGCCCAAGAATTAAAAGTAGGAAATTAGCTATGTTTGGCAAAATCCTATAGAAAATGTCTGTAAGTGAAAGAGTAAACAGTCCAAAAAATAGTGCTAGTGCAAACAAAGCCTTTGAAGCTTGGAACGATATTGTTATAAAAAAAGAACTTATTATGAACAAATAACAAATCCAATAATAGTAATTGCTTTTGAAGGTGTTCCGGAGTATATGGTTTATAAATAATGTAATAGTTATAGCGCTGGATAAAAAATATAATAAATTAATATTAAATATACTTGTTATTTGTTGTATAAGGAGCATATTTCTGTTGATAACTTATGAAATCCTTTTAAAAATGGTAGATTAGCTTGTGGATAATTCTGTTGAAAAAAACGAGATTTCCTGTGAGTTTTATTTAACATTAATTGGAAATTTTTAGTTGTTATTAATTTATCCACATATTGAACACAATTTATTAACAGTCCATACTGGACTGATTTCAGGTTTGAAGTTATGGCACTCCCTCTATGGCAAATTTGTCTAGAACAAATAGCAAAAGAAATTTCAGAACAGCAATTCAATACTTTTGTAAGACCTTTACATGCAAAAATTAGAAACAATGAGCTAGTACTATTTGCTCCTAATCATTTTGTAAAAGATTGGATAAAAGATAGATTCTTACAGCGCATCGAAGAACTGGTAAGAGAAAAAAATACGACTAGTGACAAAATTAGCATTCAGCTTGAAATAGGGAGTTATGAGTTTTCTGATCAATTACCTACTATAAAGGCTAATTTAACGCCAGATGGGCCCCAACGATCTCAGATAACTGATTCGCTTTCTACTTACTATCGTAGTCGTTTAAATCCTAACTTTACCTTTGAAAATTTCGTCGAAGGAAAGTCGAATCAACTTGCAAAAGCTGCATGTTATCAAGTGGCTGAGAATCCAGGGAAATCTTACAATCCGCTTTTGCTTTATGGGGGGG
>Ga0116226_10000862_pt1 | contig 26446 bp, 22 predicted proteins | sample S1TSphfallax_FD_89692 | JGI IMG/M metagenome (GOLD analysis project Ga0116226, IMG submission 89692) | Host-associated microbial communities from peat moss isolated from Minnesota, USA - S1T2_Fa - Sphagnum fallax MG | ecosystem: Host-associated > Plants > Peat moss > Unclassified | place: USA... | reverse complement strand
CGCGCCTCTACCCCTTCAAAGGCGACGGTTACAACTCTACCAACCATTTAACCCTCTGCACACCTTAGCGGTAATAATGCCTTTAGGTTGTATCTTGTCAAACGCGATTGCGCTTAACGTAAAAAATAAATCTTATCTATTTCAAATCCGTCTTAGCCTAAATGCAAAATAAAGCTTGACTTTCGTTGAGCTAGAATTGATTTCGCAAGTGTTTGGCGCCGGAGATTGTTGCTTTATCTTAAATACACCTTAAGTTGAGTATAGCGGAATTGGTCCAAGTATTTCACAAATGAAACTTCTCTGAGTTGCATCCCTAACCCCCCGGCGCGGCGGGCGACGCCCATCTCTTATTTCGGACGTTCAGGTGCGGCAGCTATCGGCCCCAGGCCGCATCGCTCATAGCGTACCTCGTCCTGCGTGCGGGCGAGCAAGACTGTTTTGCATCGGCGGCGAAACCGCTATGCTTCAGATGACTACGCAGCTTTTTTGGAGATCGTGAATTTTGTCCGGGCCTTTTGTGATCTATGCCGATTAAGGCTGGAACAGATTTTGCGATGCAGATGAATGCGCAGGCGGCCGGACCGGGCGCAGCCCTGGTCTGGGGGCGACGGCGATTCCTGGGGCTTTGCGCGGGTTTCGCCGCCGTAGGCGCCGTTGGGCCGACCTTCGCCCAGTCCTCGCGCACACGCCCGCCGAATCCCGCCCAGATCGAGCTTCTGATCAATGCCCTGAACGACGCGGAGAGTCATGGGTTCGGCGAGGATGAGTTCGGCCAGTCCGCCGCCATCGACGCTATTGAGGGGGCCGATCCGGCGGGCCCCGGCCTGCTTCGGGCTGCGATCTTTGCCTACGCCAGGGCTCAGCGCGGCCAGCGCCTGCCCCTGTCCGCCTTTCCGGATGAATGGGCGGTGCGTCCGCCGATCTATAATCCCGCCCCAGGCTTTGACTCCGCCTTGGCGGGCGACACCCTCGCCGCCTGGCTTACCGGCTTGCCGCCGCCTTATGAGGGGTATGAAGCCCTACGTACGGCCCTTGCGCATTATCGGGACATGGCCGGGCGTCACGGCTGGAAAGCCATAGCCGAAGGGCCGCCGCTCGGCCTGGGCGCGGAAGACCCCCGCGTCGCCGCCCTGCGCCGACGCCTCACTTTGGAAGACCCGACGACGCCATCCGGCGACGAAACGCCTAACGTCTTCGACGCCCCTTTGCAGGAGGCGGTGGTCCGTTTCCAGCGCCGGTACGGCATGGCGCCGGACGGCGTGGTGGGCCCGCCTACGCTGGCCGCCCTGAATGCGCCAGTGGGGCAAAGGGTGCAGCAGATCAAGGCGAATATGGAGCGGTGGCGCTGGCTGCCGCGCAGTCTCCCGCCTTCGCGAATTCAGGTGAATATCGCTGCGGCGGTGATGGCGGTCTATCAGGACAATCAGCCGGTCCTGGCCATGAAGGCTGTCGCCGGCCGGCCGGACGACGCGACCCCCATGCTGAAATCGGTGGTGGAGAGCATTGTGCTGAATCCGGCTTGGCATGTGCCCTCGACCATCGCCGAAAAGGAACTGCTGCCCAAGGAGCGGAGGAACCCCGGCTATTTCGCCCGTAACGACTATGTGGTCAGTCGCGATGAGAACGGCGCCGTTCATATTGTGCAAAAGGCCGGGGCCAAGAGTGCGCTCGGGCATTTCAAATTCGATTTCGCCAATCCCTTTGGCGTCTATCTGCACGACACTCCCGCCCATTCCGGTTTCGCCCGCACCAGCCGTCTGGCCAGTCATGGGTGCGTTCGGCTGGAGCAGCCCAAGGCACTGGCCGAGCTTCTCCTGCAGGGGGACGAGACCTGGACGCCGGAGCGGATCGACGAGGTGGTGCAGGCCGGCGATGAGACCCTTCGGGCCCGTCTGCAACATCCTATCCCGGTCTTTATCCTGTACTGGACCGCTTTTGGCGATTCGACCGGCGGCGTGCAGTTTCGGCCCGACGCCTATGATTGGGACCGCAAACTTCTCACCCTGCTTGCCGATCAAACTGCCGCAGCTTAACCCGCTGAAAAGATTGATATGAGACGATGTGCCTCGTCGCGCTTCTAGCTACGCTGACGCACACTGGGACCAGCAGCTCGCAGCATGAGGGTGTTTCGTGTACGCAAGACGCGATCTTTTCAGAGTGGCGCTAGGGTCCACGGCCGCCTTGACCGGCGCCGTCTCCGTCCCTTCCCATGGTCGGTGTCAGGACCTGATCGGCGATTATCTCGCCAAACTCCCGGCCGAGGGCGCCCCTCCGACGGTGGAGATGGTTCCCGTAGACAAGGCGCCTCGCCGCGTCGCCATCCATAATCTTCATACGGATGAACGCGTCGACGCCGTTTATTACGACGACGGCCGGTATGTGCCCGATGCGCTTGTGGCTGTGAACCATGTCATGCGCGACTTCCGCACAGGCGACGTACACTTCATGGAGCCCCAGCTTCTTGACCTTCTGCACATCCTCTCCGCCAAGGTGGAGAGCGACCAGCCCTTTCAGATCATATCCGGCTATCGCTCGCCCAAGACTAACGCCTGGCTGCATGAGAGGTCCTCCGGCGTGGCGGTGAACAGCTTCCATATGAAGGGTATGGCGACGGACATCCGCTTGCAGAATGTGGACTTGTCCAAGCTGCACAAGGCGGCGCTGTCCCTGCAGAAAGGCGGCGTGGGCTACTACCCGGAATCCGACTTCATCCATGTGGACGTGGGTCCGGTGCGGAGCTGGGCTTAATCGCGAGCCGCCGTGACCGTTTCACCTGTATTGCGCATTAGAAATATTTTCAGCCTGGGTTCAGGTTTGCGGCTGTAACTCCCGTCATGTCGGCGCATTATGGCGCAGGACATAGCACGGCCCTTCGGGGCGAAGGAGATTCAATGCGTCACCTGGTTTTGATTGCGGGTTTGATCGCCGCCGCCGCGCCCGCGGTCGCGATGGCTCAACCCTATGACAACGGCTGCCGTCGCGAAAACCATGACAACCGGGTCGAAGGTACGGTGCTGGGCGCCGTGGCCGGCGGTGTGATCGGCGGCGCGCTGGGCAAGGGAACCGGCGCGGCCGTGGGCGCCGTCGGCGGCGCTGTCGCCGGCAACGCCATTGCGGGCGCGCAGAACCAGCCCTGTCCCTCCGGCTATTATCGCGCCCCGCCTCCGCCTCCGCCGCCTGTCTATGGACCGCGCGGAGAAGGCTATGGCCCTCCGGGTCCCGGCTATGGCCCGCCGGCGCCGACCTTCTGGCGTGAGGCGCCGGGCGATATTCATCAGCGGATCGACTTCATGGAGGCCCGCTTGCGCGAGGCGGCCCATGATGGCCGCCTGTCGCCTCGGGAGGCGCATCACGCCTTTGATGAGCTGCACCATATCCGTGACGCCGTTCACGACCTGGCCTACCGCGACCATGGCCTGACGCCGCCGGACCGAGACTATATCCAACAGCGGCTCGACCATCTGGGCGGCGAAGTGCATTGGATGGAGCGCACCGGCTACTAAAGACCCGCGCGGCGGGGGCGTTTGCGGCTAAACTGTCGCCCATGCCTCCGCCGTCTTCGCCCTTGATTCTATTTGCCCCCGCCTCCGGCGACGGCGTGGGCGGCGGGCATGTGATGCGCGGCTTGGCCCTGGCCGAAGCGCTTCAGGGCTTGGGCGCTGTCTGCCGATTCGCCGTCGCCCCTGTAGGCCGAAGCCTTCTGCGCCGCTTCGCAAAGTCTGAGCTTGTCGTGGATAGCCTTCCGGCCGCTGCAGACCTCGACGCCTTAGCCGAGCTTTGTAGGCGCCTCAGGCCATCAGCCCTGATTGTCGATGACTATGGCTTGGCGAAGCAGGGAGAGCTGTGTCTGCTTCCGGCCGGCGCCCGCCTCGTGGTGATCGACGATCTGGCGAATCGCCCCCACCTCGCCGATCTCCTGATCGACCCGGGCTTCGGGCGGCAGGCGCAGGACTATGCACCCTGGGTTCCGCCGGGTTGTCCGGTGCTGAGCGGCCCCGCCTACGCCCTGGTGCGGGGCGAGATAGCGGCGGCGGCCCAGACGCGACGCCCCTTGTCGGAACCGCCGAGGCGGGCCCTGGTCTCCTTCGGCCTCAGCGATGTAGGCGCGATCGCCGCCCGCGCCGCGTCCCTGCTCTTGACCATCGCGCCGGAGCTGGAGCTGGATGTCGCCCTGGCCGGCGACGCCCCCAGCCTGCCGCGCCTCGCCGCGCTGGCGTCTGAAACGCCAAGGCTAAGGCTTCATCCGGATGCCCGCGACATGGCGGGACTTCTGGCCTGCGCCGATCTCGCCATCGGCGCGGGCGGCTCCGCGACCTGGGAGCGCTGCGCCTTCGCTCTGCCCACCCTGGCTGTGATCGTGGCGGATAATCAGCGGGACATGATCACGGCTCTGGCCGACGCTGGGGTCGTCCTGGCCGTCGACCTGGAGGCGCCCGATTTCGACGCTCAGTTCACCGCAGCCTTCCAGCGCCTGCGCGACCCGAACCTGCGCCGAACCTTGGCGAGCCGATCCCTTGCCCTATGCGACGGCCAGGGCGCGGACCGCGCGGCGCGGGCGATTTGGCGGGTGATCGCAGAGGGCTAAGCCTGTCTGTCTATTCATCCGACCTGGGCCTGGCCTCCCCCTCGATCGGCGCGAGCAGGTCGGGGCGTTTGGCGTAGAGGGCGCGCGCCTGGGCCAGGGCTTGCGCCTGGGCCGCCTTGTCCCCCAGCACGCCGTAGGAACGCACAAGGCGCGCCCAGCCGGCCGGGTTGTCGGGATGGGCCTTCAGGTCCGCCGCCTGTTTTTGCACCATGGCGCGAATGAAACTCTGCTGGGCTGGGTCCATGCGGCGCAGATCAGGGCGTTGGGTGTCGGGCGAGGGCGCTTGCGCCGATTGCGGCGACCCGCCGGATTGCACGGCTTGGATTTCGCTCTGAAGCGCCCCCCGATTAGCGTCGTCCGGCGGCAGATCAGCCTCAAGCGCGCGCCACATGGCCAGGCCCTCTGCGGTCTTGCCCTGCGCGATATCGCCCCGCCCCAGGAAATAGCGCGCGGCCGGGTTTTTCGGATCAAGCTTCAGGGCTCGGTCGAAGGCGGCCTTGGCGTCCGCTGTCACCACGCCGCCATTACCGAGGAAAAGCGCCTGGCCCAGGGCGGCGTAGACCGCGGGCTGGCTCGGCGAGAGTTTCAAGGACCGCTGAAAGGCGCGCGCGGCGGCGTCGGCGTCGCCGGCGTTCAGCTCCGCCCGGCCCAGATAGTCAAATACTTTCGGGTCGTTGGGCTTGCTCGCCGCCAGGGTGCGCATGACGGCGGCGAGGGGTCCCGGACCGAGCGTCTGGAGATCAGCGCCCTGCCAGCCTGCGAGGCGGACGCTGTAAGGTTGATCCTTGAGGCCCGGCGAGCCGACCTTTAGGTAGAGCAGGAAGGCGGCCAAGGCGGCGATGATCACGGCGGCGACCACGCCGAGGCGCGCCCTGCGATCCCCCATGCGCTCCGGCCTTGCTCCGGCTTGGGCGGCGGACAGCAGGCGGCGGCCCGCTTCCGCCCGCGCCGCCGCCAGCGCCGCCTCATCCAGCAGGCCCCGGCCGGCCAGTGTGTCCAGCTCCGCGAGCTGGCGGCGATAGACGGGCAGGGCCGGGTCTTCCTGCGGTGCGGCGGCCCCGCGCGCGGCGGCGGCGGCGCGTGCGATCACAAGGCAGGCTGCGCCGGCCGCCAGGGCGGCGGCCAAGATCCAGAACATCCACATGGGGCCTAGCTAGCGGGAAAAGCCGTACAAAGAAACGGGTCTTGCAGGTCCACTTAGGCCGCCGCCGCGCGCCGGCGGACAAGCTCTGCAGATTTGGGGTCGCGCACCAGTCCCATCAGCTCCGCCGCGATATCGAGGTGGGCGCGGGCAGGTTCAGGTTCCACCTCGCCCTTGCGAAGCATGTCCAGAAGGTCGTTGATATAGATGTCCAGCCACTGTTCCTGTGACTCGATGATCTTGCGGCGTAGTGCGGCGAAGCCGGTGAGGTTGGCCGAAGTGCGACAGCCTTCCAACATACCTGCGAGGCTGAGCGCTTTATGCACGGCGTCCGGATCGGGCATGGCGGGTACATTAGGCGCGCCGCGCAAGGGTTTGCCGTTCACGCGGATCATCTTCACCGGCAGCACCGCGGCGATGGCGCTTTCCACTTCGCGCAAGCGGGTTTCCATGGCCAGGGAGAGGGCGCGCTTCTGCTGTACGATACGCGAGCCCCATACGCTTTCCCGGGACAGGGTGAGTTGAGTCTCAAACTCCGACATCATCAGGCTGGCTTGATCAGCGGCGCTGGCGACGGCGACGCCGCCTTCCAGGCCGCGGCGGGGGTCGAATTTCTGGATGGACTGAACCTTCTCATCAATCAGGTCGAGCAGGCGCTGGCCCAGTCCGCCGAGTTCGGAGCCGGATAGATAGCGGTCCGAGGGACGGTCAAGAATCACGTTGATCAGGCGCAGGATGTGGGTCGGGGTCTCCATCGCCGCGACGAGGGTCTCTATATATAAAAAGCTCGCCTCGCCGCCGAAATCCGAGGCGTCCTTAAAGGCGAGGCGAATGGCGGCGCCGCATTCGCCTCCGATGTTCTCGATCCAGTCGGGTAAACGCAGGAGCGCATGGCGTAGAATCGGCGATAGCCGCAGCAGCAGCGTCACCCGCGAGGCGCCGCGCGGGCTTTGATCCAGATAGTCGGGAAGGCTGGCAAACGCGGGACTTAAACGGCCGTCCAGGGCGTCGGCAGCGCCGAGGCAAAATTCATTCAGAAGGGCGCGCGTCTCTTCCGCTCCATCCATGCGGGCCGGAAGCCGAGCGATCTTGTCCGCAAGATCGGCGTCATAGGCCTTCAGCGCTCGCCATAACCGAAGCGGCGTATCCCTGGGAAAGCTGACCCGCGGCAGGCCAACAGGCGGCGCGCAGAGGATGCTGAGCGGGGCGAAGGCCGCATTGCGCACCTGGCGATCCCGCGCTTCGGCCCCCACAATCTGGCGTACAAGCCGCAGGCTGGCGTCGTCGCTGGCGTCGCTGGCGAGCAGGCTGGCGAGACTTTGCACCGCAAGGTCAGGGGCGCGGGCGACCAGGGTCCGCACCGCATCGAGCCGAGCTTCGTTGAACTGAGCCATGGACGACTGTTTGAACTTTCCTGTCAGGTTCATGACAATCTCACTAAGACTCTCCTGACTCTGGTTAAGGCTTCATCAAGGAAAAGAATGGAGCAAGCTCTGCCGCTGCATGGCGTTGTCGGAACGTCCCGCGAAACCTCAATTCTGAATGAATGGTTAATTTTGGAACAAAGAGTTAACCTTTAGCGCGACGCGTCTCGATGCAGTCCCACATCAGGGCGGTTGCGTCCACGCCGGTGAATCGCTTGAGCTGTTGAGCGCCGGTGGGGGAGGTGACGTTGATTTCCGTCAGATAGTCGCCGATCACGTCTATGCCGACGAAGATCAGGCCCCGGCGGCGAAGCTCGCCCCCGATCATGCTGCATAGTTCACGGTCTCGCGCCGTCAGCTCCACCGCCTCGGCGCGGCCGCCGACTCTCAAGTTGGAGCGGGTCTGGCCTTCGCCGGGTATGCGGTTCACGGCGCCCACGGGCTCGCCGTCGACTAACAAGATGCGCTTGTCGCCCTTGGATACGGCCGGCAGAAAGGCCTGGCAGATCACCGGCTCCCGCCCGATGGCGAAGTGCAGTTCGAGCAGGGCGTCTAGATTGGAGTCGTCGGGCTTCAGCCGCGCCACGCCCGATCCGCCTCCGCCATAGAGAGGTTTCAGGATCATGTCGGGATAGCGGGCGCGAAAGTCGGCGATGGCGTCCAGGTCGCGTGTGATCAGGGTCGGCGGCTGCACGCCCTTGAAATGGGTGACGAACAGCTTTTCCGGGGTGTTGCGCACCTCCGCCGGGTCGTTCACGACAAGCGTCTTGGGGTGGATATGCTCCAGGATGTGCGTGGCCGTGATGTAGGCGAGGTCGAACGGCGGGTCCTGGCGCATCAGCACCACGTCGACGTCCGACAGGTCCAAAACCTCTGGTGCGCCCAGCGTCACATGATTGTCCTTGATGGGGCGCACCTCCAGACTACGGGCGCGGGCGGTGACGCGGCCGTCCTCAAGAGCGAGCTGTTCAGGCTGATAGACCCAAAGCTTATGGCCCCGTTTCTGCGCGTTCAACGCCATCAAAAAGGTGGTGTCCCCGTCGATATTTACTCGCTCGATAGGGTCCATCTGGATCGCAACCCGAAGGGCCATGCTGAGGTCTCCTCGCCAATAATTCAGCCGCCGTCGGGCCAAGCATCCGGGATATGGCGCGGAAGGCGGCCGGGGGCCAGGGCTATAAGGTCCAGACGCACAGACAGTCCGGACAGGCTCGGGCGACGGGTCAGACCCTCCGCCGCCCTTCTCAGCCGGTGTCGCTGATCCCAGCTCACCGCCTCCAGCGCCTCGGCCAGGGTGCGGCGGCGCTTGACCTCGATCACGGCCAACACAGGCCCGCGCCGGGCCAGAAGGTCGATCTCGATCCCTTGCGTTTTCAGGCGGAAGGCCAGAATGCGCCAGCCGCGCAGCATGAGCCACAGGGCGGCCCAGAGTTCCGCTTCGCGGCCGGACCGTCGCGCCGTCGCGCCCCGCTGACGTCTGGCCTCTCGCCCCGCCTGCCGCATCAGCCCTCGTCGTCCGCGCCGGCGGCGCGCAGGGCCAGGGCCTGCTGATAAAGCTCCCGCCGTGACAAGCCCAGCGCCTTGGCCACCTCCTTAGCGGCCTCGGTGGGGGAAAGACGGCTAAGCGCATCGCGCAAGGCCCGCTCCGCCTCTTCCGGGCTGGCCTGATCCTCTCGGCCCGGACCTACAAGGACTACAATTTCGCCCCTTGGCGCGGCCAAGGCCGGGTCGGCGGCGAGGGCGTCCAGCGGTCCGCGCATGAAGGTTTCATACAGCTTGGTCAGCTCCCGGCACACGGCGGCCTCCCGCGGGCCGAATACAGCCAGCATGTCGGCTAGGCTATCGGCCAGGCGCGGGCCGGTTTCATAGAAGATCAGGGTAGCGCGCACGCCGGCTACCTCCTCGAACATGCTGCGCCGGGCGGCGGACTTGTTCGGCGTAAAGCCGGCGAACAGAAATCGATCTGTGGGTAGACCCGCGGCGGCCAGGGCGGCGAGTACGGCGGATGGGCCGGGCAAGGGAATGACGGCCGACCCCTGGGCGATAGCCGCCTGCACCAGGCGAAAGCCCGGATCGGAAACTAGCGGCGTACCGGCGTCGGAGACCAGGGCCACCCGCTCCCCCGCCTTCAGCCGCGCCAGCGCCTTGTCCCGCACCCGGTCGTCGGCGTGGTCGTCATACCGCTCCACCCGCTTCTTGAGGTCATAGGCGGCGAGGAGCTTAGACGTCACCCGCGTATCCTCCGCCAGGATCACGTCGGCGGCGGCGAGCACATCCAGGGCGCGCAGGGTGATGTCGCGCAGATTGCCGATTGGGGTGGCGACGACGTAAAGCCCCGCCGTCATCGGGGCGTCGGCCCGTCTCCCCTTAGGGCTTGGGGGCGGTGATAGATCGGGGGCGAGCGGCGTCGTCATCCAGCGCCTTATGCCGGGCCTGATCGTAAAAGGCTAATATATGGTCGTTATATCCCTCCGCTCGCGGAATTGGAGAAAAGGCCGCCCAGGCATTTCGTATTTTACTTGAGTCCGGCGCTACAGTGCTGTGAACTCTATCTCGCCCAAGCTTGGCCGATTCACTATGTTTCCAGAAGAGGAACCGGCTGTATGCACTATGATGTGGTGGTGGTCGGCGGTGGGGCTGGCGGGCTAGAACTCGCCGCGCGGCTGGGTCGCGCATTTGGCGCGCGCCGGGGACGGGAGCGGGTGGCCCTGGTAGACCGCTCAGTCTTTCATATCTGGAAACCGACCCTGCACGAAATCGCCGCCGGGACCTTGGACATTCACCAGGAGGGTTTGTCCTATCCTATTCTGGCCCGGCGCAATCATTTCAGCTTCCTGTTGGGCGAGATGAGCGCGCTCGATCCCAAAGCCAAGTCTCTGAAGCTTTCGGAGTTGCGCGACCCCAACGGACGCGACATCGCGCCGGAGCGGAAGATTACCTTCGGCGTGTGCGTGCTGGCCGTGGGCTCCGGCTCCAATCTCTTCAATACGCCCGGCGCCGAGAGCGCTTTCGTACTGGAGCGGACGGAGGACGCGGCGCGGTTTCACCAGGTCCTGCTCGCCGCCTTCACCCGCGCGTCATTTTCGCCTGGACGGGCGCTCAGCATCGCCATCGTCGGCGGGGGCGCTACGGGCGTTGAGCTGTCGGCAGAGTTGCTGGAGGCCCACGCCGAATATCAAGAGGGCTATGCGGCGGATCAGCGGTTTCGCATGGACGTCGCCATCATTGAGGCCGCGTCGCGTATTCTAGGCGCCTTGCCGGAAAAAATTTCGGCTCAGGCGACCACAGCTCTGGAGCGCAAGGGCGTTCGTGTTCTCACCCGCGCCCAGGTGCTGCGCGTATATGAGACGGGCGTGGAGACGAGCGCCGGCGACCTGACCGCCGATCTCGTGGTCTGGGCGGCCGGTGTAAAAGCCTCCCTCGCCAACCGCAGCCTGGGGCTTGAGACGAATCGCTCCAACCAGTTCGTGGTGGACAAGCGCCTGCGCACCTCGGCGCCGGACATCTACGCCCTGGGAGATTGCGCCGCCTGCCCTTGGGAAGGGGACAGGTTGATCCCCGCCCGCGCCCAGGCGGCCCACCAGCAGGCCAGCTTCCTGGCTGAAGTTCTCATCGCCCGATTGAGAGAGCGCAATGTGGACAAGGAGTTCGTTTATCGCGACTTCGGCTCTCTGGTGTCGCTGGGGGATGGGCACGGCGTCGGCTCGTTGATGGGCGGACTGGGCGGGCCGAACTTCTTGGTAGAGGGGTGGATCGCCAAGTGGATGTACATGTCTTTGCATCTGAATCATCACCGCGCCATTTTGGGGACGTCGCGCACCATGGTCCTGGCTCTGGCCCGTCTCCTACAGCAACGCGTCTCCGGCCGGCTGAAGCTGCATTAAGGGCGAAGTTTTGGGGAACGTCGGATGGGGTCGAGGGGTTTTGAGGCGGCAACCGGAGTGTTTCGCCCATGCGCCTTCCCATTCTTCCGCCTGATCACCTGAACGCCGCTCAAAAGCCGCTCTATGACGCCTTCCGCCAGCAGATCGACGGCGGCTTCACCGGCTTTAAGGCCGTGCGCGAGGACGGCGCCCTCTTAGGCCCCTGGAGCGTCTGGATTCAGGAGCCGGGCGTTGGCGAGGCCACGCGCATCCTGCTGGACGCAGTCAGCGGCCTCAAGCGTCTCCCCGATCCGGCCAAACAGATCGCCATTCTGGCGGTCGGGGCCAAGTTCAAGGCGGCTTATGAACTCTACGCCCACGCTGCTGTGGGCGGTCGCGACGGTCTGAGCGAGGCCAAGATCGCCGCCATCTCCGCCGGCCAGCGCCCGGCCGATTTGACGACTGAGGAAGCCGTCGCCTTCGACGTGGCTACGGCGCTTCTGGACGGCGGCGTGCTGCCCGGCCCGACCTACGGCGCTGCGCGCAAGGCGCTGGGTCAAGGGGAGCTGAACGAACTGATCTTCCTGGTCGGCCTTTACGCCCTGGTCTCCGTCACTCTGAACGGATTTGATGTACCGACCGAGGAATTGGACGATTGAGGCTTACGGTAGCTGCCTGAGACGGCGCTATGCCCCCTCCGTCCGCTTCGCGTTCAAACTCCCCCACTGACGTAGGAGAGGAGGGCGCATTCTCTTCCCCCGCGCAAGTGGGGGAGGGGATCGCGAAGCGGTGAGGGGGCATGGCGCCCAAAGGCTAATCCATATAGTACCTATTCCGCGCCGTCTGCATCTGCGTCACCAACTGGCGCTCCGCCGACGATAGGGCGGGGTTCCAGACGTCCAGAATCAGGATCACGCGCATCTCGTCGGCGTCGTTCCAGGCCTCGTGCTCGATGGTGTCGTCGAACACCCAGGCTTCGCCCATGCGCCAGTCGCGCACCTCATTGCCCACCCGGAACCTGGCCGGGCCGGGCAGGATAAGGGGCAGGTGCACTAGGAGCCGGGCGTTGCTGGAGCCTGTGTGCTGCGGAATGTGGGTGTGTGGCTCAAGCGCTGAGAAATTGACCGTCGGCGCAAAGCCCGGCTGGTCCATCAGCGGCAGCGTATCCAACAGCGCAGCCGTCTTTGGGCAGCGGCGGCAAGCGTCCTCCTGGCGGGTTCCATTCAGCCACAGAGCGTAGGAGCTCCATCGCCTGGAATGGTTCAACTCGCCCCACTGGTTCACCGGCGCGCCGGCCGGATACTGGATGTAGGCGTCGAACTCCGGCGGCGGATCGGCCAGGACGCCGAGCAATTCTTCGCGGATGATATCCGTCCCCGCTTCCAACTCCGGCAGCCAGGGAAACAGCGCGCGGTCGAAGAAGGGGATGGAGGCGAGGCGGGGATAGGTCAGCAGGATCGGCTCTTGCAAATAGGCTTTCTTCACGCCGCTGAAGATATCCAGCCCCTCATCGAACCGCGTGAGCGGCTCGTCGGCATACTGATCGCGCAGACCCTTAGTCTCAGCCCTTAGAAAGGCTTGAAGGTTCAGCGCTTCGTGGCGCAAGGCCTCGCGCGCCGCTTGCACGGCCTTGGCCAGGGCGGGGCTGAGTTCGCTATCCGGCGGCGCGATCTTCAGCGCGTTCTTATAGACCTCTGCGGCGTGCTTTCGCCCCACCGTTCGCTCCATCAGCGTCGCTTTCGAGATAAGGGCGAGGAAGTGATAGGGCTGAATCGCCAGGCAGGCGTCGAGGCAGGCGATGGCCGTCTTGAAATCGCCCATGACGCGATAGGCCAAGGCCTTGTTCAGGTGGATGTCGGCTATGGCGGGATTGAGCGTCTCCGCCCGGGCCAGGAGGGCGAGGCAGGCGGCGGTGTCGCGCCTCTGCAAGGCCTCCACGGCAGACGCGATCAGAGGCTCTATGGCTGACATGTTCGCAAGGGGCTGGGCGTTGGGCGGCACGGCGGTCTGATCTTGGTTTAAGCGGACGGTGAGGCCGCGGCGGTCTCAAATCTGGCCTATGGGGGTCGTGGGGTCCAGCCGCGAGACGATGTGGCGCTTTGGCGCTGATGCAATTGACGCTATGCGGGTCGGCCATGTCGGTCCGCCGCCCGCCCCCGCTGCTGCTCCCCCTTTCGCCGCAGGATATCCAGATCCTGCAGGCGACGGCCGACCGGCTGGCCCAGGGGCAGGCGGCGGCGGCGCGGGACTTGATCTCGCCGCTCTGCATGGCCCTGCCGCATCAGGCGGAACCTCAGCGCCTGCTCGGTCGCGCGCTTCAGGCGCTCGGCGATTACACTGGGGCGGAGGCGGCCTTTCGCGCCGGTCTCGCTAATGACAAACGCCACGTCGGCCTGATGGTCGATCTAGCCGGCCTGTTCGCTGTCCTGGGGCGAGTGCGGGAGGCGGAGAAGACACTGCGCGCCGCCCTGGCGCTTGCGCCGCGCGATGTGGCGACGGCTGTCGCCCTGTCCGACATCCTGCTGGCGGAAGGGCGTGCGGACGAAGCCCTGCGCGTCACGGCCGTCTTGGCCGCCGCGCCGAAAGCCGATGAGCGCGTCCTTGCCGCGCGGGGTTCGGTTTTGAAATCGCTGGGCCGCAAGGACGCCGCGCTGGAGGTCTATCAGCGAGCCGTGGAGAGCGCCCCTCAAAGCCGGACGGCGGCGCATAATCTGGCCGCCATCCAGGGTGATCTGGGCCGGTTCGAAGCCGCCGCAGCCGGCGCTCGGCGGGCCTTCGCGCTCGGCCTGGATGCGCCCGAAACCTGGCTGGTCTATGGCCGCGCCCTGGTGGGCCTGGGTCGGCTGGATGAGGCGGAGCGGGCCTTGCGCGAGTCCATTCGCCGTCGCCCCTATTACGGCGACGCCCATCAGGACCTGGCCCAGCTCATCTGGATGCGCACAGCCAAGGCGGGCGAGGCCGCCGCCGTCCTGGACCTCGCCCTTCGCAGCGCCCCGGCGGGACAGACGGCGCGGGATCTGGCGCTCCTCAAAGCCAACATCTTGCGGGCGGCGGGCGAGTTCGCCGCCGCCTACGCCAATATAAACCGGGCGGTGACGGCCGAGCCCACAGCCGCGGCCCTGCGCCAGTCCGCCGCACATCTGGCCGCCCTGGCCGGTCGTCCGAGCGAGGGCGTGGACCATGCTCGCGCCGCCGTCGCCTGCGCCCCGCACCTGATCGATGCGCAGGCCGCGCTCTGCGCCGCCTATCTGGCCGTGGGCGAGGCGGCGCAGGCGGCGGCGCTCGCAGGCCAGCTCCGGGCGCGCAACGCCTATGACCAGACCGCCATCGCCTATCAGGCCACCGCCTGGCGCATAATGGGCGATGACCGATACGGTGCGCTTTACGACTATGCCGGCTTGGTCCGATCCTGGCGGCTGGATACGCCTAAGGGCTGGTCGAGCCTGGAGGCGTTTCTAGCTGACCTTCAGGCCACGCTGCTGGCCTTGCATCCTTACAAATCTCACCCCCTCAATCAGTCGCTGCGCCACGGCAGTCAGGCCAGCCAGCTTAACGGCTCCGCCGACCCGGTGATCAGGGCGTATTTCGAGGCCCTGCAAGGCCCGATCACCCGCCATCTGGCGGCCCTCGGCGCAGGGAAAGACCCTGTGCGGTCGCGCCTGGGTCGCGGCTTCGTCTTTCAAGGCGCCTGGTCGGTGAAGCTGCATCCGGGCGGTTTTCACGCCGACCATATTCATGCGGAAGGCTGGCTGTCTTCCGCCAGCTATATCGCCCTGCCCCAAGCCGTAGCGGCCTCGCCGGGGCGGGAAGGCTGGATCAAGTTCGGCGAACCGGGTGTCCCGACCGCCCAAAAGCTCGCGCCGGAGCGCTTTATCCAGCCGGAGCCTGGCCTGGTAGTATTATTTCCATCCTACATGTGGCATGGAACCGTGCCGTTTTCGGGGGACGAGCCACGCTTAAGCCTAGCCTTTGACCTTAAGCCCGGCGGCTAGGCCGTAGCGGTGCGGGACAACTTTCGCTTGAGCTGATCGGCGCATGCGGCCACCTTTTTGTCCGGAGCCTAGACTTTGAAGACCATCTTTGTGACCGGCGGCGCCGGCTATGTCGGCAGCCACTGCTGTAAAGCCTTCGCCCAGGCGGGATGGCGGGTCGTAGTGTTCGACAATCTCAGCTATGGCTGGCGCGATATGGTGCGGTGGGGGCCGCTGATCGAAGGGGATATTCTCGATCCCTCGTCGCTAAACGCCGCCATAGCCGAGACGAAGCCCGATGTGGTCGCCCATTTCGCCGCCCTGACATCGGTCGGGGAGTCGGTGAAAGACCCTGGTCTTTACTACCGCAACAACTCCATCGGCGCCTTCAATATTCTGGAGTCCATGCGCGCCCATGGCATGGACAAGATGATCTTCTCGTCTACGGCGGCGACCTATGGCGTGCCGCATGAAACGCCCATGCCCGAGACCCATCCGCAGCTCCCGATCAACCCCTACGGCTGGTCAAAGCTGATGGTGGAGCGGATGATGCATGACTATGCCGCCGCCTACGGTCTGCGTTACGCCGCCCTGCGCTATTTCAACGCCGCCGGCGCCGACGGCGATGGCGAGGTGGGGGAGCGGCATGTGCCCGAGACCCACGTCATCCCCCTGGCCGCGCGCGGCGCCTTGAGGGACGATTACGTCTTCACCATTTTCGGCGATGATTTCGAGACGCGCGACGGCACCTGCGTGCGCGACTATATCCATGTGACGGACTTAGGCGCAGCCCACGCAGCGGCGGCGGATTATCTTTTGAAGGGTGGCGAGGCCATGGCCTTCAACCTTGGCACCGGCGACGGCACGACGGTGAAGGAGATCGCGGATGCGGTAGAGAAGGCGTCCGGCCGACCCTTGCCGCGCAAGATCGGCCCCCGCCGGGCCGGTGATCCGCCCGTCCTGGTCGCCTCTAACGCCCGCGCCAAGTCCGTGCTGGGCTGGACGCCAAAGCACTCCTCCATAGACGAAATCGTCTCCTCCGCGTGGGCCTGGGCACTGAAGGACGACGCAAGGTAGGCGCTGACTGACGACGCGGCGCCGAAAGGCCGGGCGGTTCCCGCCGTCGAGTTTCAGATCGACGCCTAAAATATGGGCGCCCCGGAGAATTTCGTCATACCTTCGCGAGCGGGGCGAGACCGAGAGGACGGCGACCGTCATTAGTGATTGTCGACAGCTATGATGGTTGTCGTTCGAGTGGCCCGATTCAACTGAGCCGCGCGTAGCCATTCGCGCGGCTCTTTTTCGTCTCGAAACGGCCCAATCCGTCCGCCAGGTTTGCCAGGTGGCCATGAGGGCGGCTAGAACCAGCCTCCCATATCCCGATCACAAGGCTTCCCATGCGCCTGTCGCGCTATTTTCTGCCCGTTCTTAAGGAAACCCCTGCCGAGGCGCAGATCGTCTCGCACCGCCTCATGCTGCGCGCCGGCATGCTGCGCCAGGAGGCGGCGGGCATTTACGCCTGGCTGCCGCTGGGCTTTCGGGTGCTGAAGAAAATCGAGCAGATTGTGCGTGAGGAGATGGACCGCGCGGGGGGGATCGAGCTGCTCATGCCCACCCTCCAGCTCGCCGACCTATGGCGTGAGTCCGGCCGCTATGACGATTATGGCGCTGAAATGCTGCGTATCACCGACCGGCATGAGCGCGAACTTCTCTACGGCCCCACCAATGAGGAGATGATCACCGAGATCTTCCGCGCCTCGGTCCGCTCCTACAAGGACCTGCCCAAGAACCTTTATCACATCCAGTGGAAGTTCCGGGATGAGCAGCGCCCCCGCTTCGGCGTCATGCGTGGGCGGGAATTCCTGATGAAGGACGCCTATTCCTTTGATGTGGACGAGGCGGCGGGCCGGGCCAGCTACAACCGTATGTTCACGGCCTATCTGCGCATCTTTGGGCGCATGGGGCTCAAAGCCATCCCCATGAGGGCTGAGACCGGCCCCATCGGCGGCGATCTGAGCCACGAGTTCATCGTTCTGGCCGATACGGGCGAATCCGGCGTCTTCATCGACACCGCCGTGCTGGGCCTGCCCATCCCGCCAGAGGATGTGGATTATTCCGGCGACCTGACGCCCATTATCGAGCAGTGGACAGCGCCGTACGCCGCGACCGAGGACGTGCACGATCAGGCCCGGTTTGAGACCGAAACGCCGGAGGATCGCCGGGTCAGTACAAGGGGCATCGAGGTGGGCCAGGTCTTCTTCTTCGGCGACAAGTATTCCAAGCCCATGCGCGCCATGATCGCCTGTCCTGACGGGACGGAGCGGCCGGCCCAGATGGGCTCCTATGGCGTGGGCGTCTCCCGCCTGCTCGGCGCGATTATCGAGGCGAGCCATGATGAGGCGGGCATTATCTGGCCCGACGCCGTGGCCCCCTTCGGCGTCGCCATTGTCAACCTGCGCCCTAACGACGCCGAGGTGAATGCGGCCTGCGACCAGGCCTATGCGGCCCTAACAGCGGCAGGCAAGGAACCGCTGATGGACGATACGGATGAGCGGCCCGGCGCCAAGTTCGCCGTGATGGACCTGATCGGCATTCCCTGGCAACTCGTCATCGGCCCCAAGGGCCTGAAGGAAGGCGTGGTCGAACTGAAACGCCGCGCCACCGGCGAACGCCAGACCCTGCCCCTGGCGGATGCTTTAAAGGCCTTGGGAGCGTGACGCGACATGTCTGAGGCCCGTCCCTTCGGCGTATGGGAGCGGGCGCTGGCTATCCGCTATCTGCGCGCCAAGCGGAATGAGGGCGGGGTGGCGCTGATCTCGATCATCTCCTTCGTCGGCATTCTGCTCGCCGTGGCGGTGCTGATCATCGTCATGAGCGTGATGAACGGCTTTCGCACCCAGCTCACCCACGAAATTCTTGGCTTTAACGGCCATGTCTATGTGTCCGGCCCTGCCATCAACGGGCCGGGGCGCGACGACATGCTGGCCCGCATTCGCGCCGTGAAGGGCGTGGTGCACGCCGTGCCGATTGTGGAGGCCCAGGCCGGCGCGCTGGGGCCGGATGCGTCGAGCGGCGCTATTGTGCGCGGTATGCGGCCTGAGGACCTGGCGGCCACCAAGATCGTCGCCAATAATATAAAGGACGGTTCGCTCCAGGGCTTCGGCGCGGGCGACTATGGCGGCGACCTGATCCTCGTCGGCGCGCGGCTGGCGGACAGTCTGGGCGTCAAGGCCGGCGACTCGCTGAGCCTCATCTCCTTCTCCGGCGGCGCCACGCCCTTCGGCACCGCCCCCAGGCGCAAGGCCTATACGGTCGGCGGCATATTCAGCGTGGGCATGAGCGCCTATGACAGCGCCTATATTTACATGCCCATGGCCCAGGCCCAGCTCTTCTTCGGCCGGGATCAGAATATCGATATTATCGAGGTAAATCTGGACGACCCTGACCATATCGATTTCGTAAAGCCCGCCATCATTCAGGCGGCGGGCGCGGGCGCGGTGGTCACCGACTGGCGCGACAAGAATCACAGCTTTTTCAATGCGCTCCAGGTGGAGCACAATGTGATGTTCCTGATCCTGACCTTGCTCGTCATGATCGCCACCCTGAACATCATTTCCGGCCTCGTCATGCTGGTGAAGAATAAGGGGCGCGATATCGCCATCCTGCGGACCATGGGGGCGAGCCAGAGCTCAATCCTGCGCATCTTCTTCATGTGCGGGGCCATGATCGGCGTGCTGGCGACCATAGCCGGCCTCGTCGTCGGGTCATTGTTCTGCATCTTCATCGACCCGATCCAGTCGGCGGTGGAGGCGGTGACGGGCGTCAGCGTGTTCAGCCCCGATACTTATTACCTGTCGCGCCTGCCGGCCCGGATCGAGTGGGGCGAGGTGGCGGTGGTGGCCGTCACGGCCTTGATCATGAGCTTCATCGCCACCCTGCCGCCGGCCTGGCGCGCCTCAAAGCTCGATCCGGTCGAGGCGCTGCGCTATGAATAGCGATCCCGTCCTCTCCCTGCGCGGCATGGGCCGCAGATATCAGACCGGCGGGGGGCGCACGCTGGAGGTGCTCCGGGGGGTCGATCTGGATATCTATCCGGGCGAGATTGTCGGCCTGATCGGGCCGTCCGGCTCGGGCAAATCCTCGCTCCTGCACGCCGCGGGCCTGTTGGAGCACCCGACGGCGGGCCGCGTGAGCGTGGCGGGAACGGACTGCACCGATCTTAACGACCGGGCGCGCAGCCGGCTGCGGCTCAACACCATCGGCTTCGTCTACCAGTTTCACCACCTACTGGCTGAATTCACGGCGCTGGATAATGTCGCCCTGCCGCTGATGATCGCCGGCATTGGCCGCAGCAAGGCGCGCGGGCGGGCGGAGGAACTGCTCGGTCGGCTTGGCCTGGCCGAACGCCTCTCCCACCAGCCGGCCCAGCTATCGGGCGGCGAACAGCAACGCGTCGCCATCGCCCGCGCCCTGGCCAACCGCCCGCGCCTGCTCCTGGCCGACGAACCCACCGGCAATCTCGACACCGCCACTTCGGGCGCCGTGTTCCAGAACCTGTTCGACCTGGCCCGCATCGAAGGCGTCGGCGCCCTGATCGCCACCCACAATATGGAACTGGCCAGTTTCATGGACCGGGTGTTTTCGATCCAGGAGGGGCAATTGGTGGAGCGGATGCGGTAGGGGCTCAGCCCCGACGCGCCACCTCGCGTCCCAGCCTGAGCAGCGCCGCCTTCAATTTCGCGTTCTTCGCCGCCTCCAGCCCGCGCGCCAGCTCCGCCTCAACCGCCGCATCCAGCGGCCCGGAGGAGCGCTTACGGGTCGCAGGTCCGCTTGCCACAGCCGGCGCCTTCACCGGCCCCTGGGTGATGCGCAGCTTTTCCACCGCGCCTTCGCCCAGGATCAGATTCACGCGCGCCAGGATATCAGGCGCCTGGTGCTGGACCAGGGCTGCGCCGGGACCGTCGACCTTCACCTCCAGAATAGCCGCACCGCCGCGCCGGGGGCGGATCAGCTTGACGGGCTCGGTCCGTCTGGCCAGCACCTCGCCCACGGTTTCGCGCCAGCGCTGGGCCAACAGCTTCACCCCCGGCCCGCCCATTTCGCCGAACCGGGTCTCCAGGCCATGAATGTAGGCGGATAGGGCCTTGCCGGCCACGGGCGGCCCGCGCCGCAAGGGTCGCGTCCGTTTGCGGGCCAGGATTTCGGCGGTCTCGGCGGGCGAGGGCAGGGGGCGGCGCATGGGCGAAGGTTAACGCGTTTTCCTCGTCGCGTGAACGGTTTGCAGCGTGCGCTCCTCTGCCTCTATGAAAGCCCCATGACCCTCAACCCCGCCAAGCTCCGCGCCCGCCTGCTCGCCTGGTATGACGCCGAGGCGCGCACACTGCCTTGGCGGACGCCGCCGGCGGAGGGGGCGGTGGGCGTGCGTGCGGACCCGTATCGCGTCTGGCTGTCTGAAGTGATGTTGCAGCAGACCACCGTGCCCCACGCCACGCCCTATTTTCTCGCCTTCACCCAGCGCTGGCCGCGCGTTACGGACCTGGCGGCGGCGGCCGATGAGGCGGTGATGAGCGCCTGGGCGGGGCTGGGCTATTACGCCCGCGCTCGCAATCTCCTGGCCTGCGCTCGGGCGGTGGCGCGGGATCATGGCGGCGTGTTTCCTGATACGGAGGAAGGCCTGCGCGCCCTACCGGGCCTTGGCCCCTATACCGCCGCCGCCGTGGCCGCCATCGCCTTTGATCGGCCGACCAATGTGGTGGACGGCAATGTCGAGCGGGTGATGGCCCGCCTCTTCGCGGTCAAAGAGCCCATGCCGGACTCCAAGCCGGAGTTGAAGCTGTTGGCGGGCGCGCTCGTCACGGCGGAGCGCCCCGGCGACTGGGCCCAGGCCCTGATGGATCTGGGCGCTGTCATCTGCCGGCCTAAGGCGCCGCTGTGCGATCGCTGCCCTATCGTCTCCCATTGCGCGGCCAAGCGGGAAGGAAACCCGGGCGTCTATCCCGTCAAGCGGGCCAAGGCGGAACGGCCCCGCCGTTACGGCGTCGCTTACCTGTTAGTCAGTGGCGGGAAGGTGGCGCGGGTGACGCGGCCGGCCAAGGGCCTCTTGGGCGGTATGCTCGCCCTGCCCACCAGCGACTGGGGCGACCGGCCGCTGACCCAGGCTCAGGCGCTGGCCGCAGCCCCGGTTCGCGCCGACTGGCGGGCGGTGGGCGAGGTGGAGCACGTCTTCACCCATTTCAGCCTGACCCTGACTGTAATGTGCGCGGAGGCAAGTGCTGTGCTTGAAGGGGCGAGCTGGGCGCCCCTGGCGCAGGCGGGCGAGGGCCTACCGAGCGTTTTCCTGAAGGCCCTGCGGGCTGGGCTTGGCCGTTTGGTCTAGCCAGCCCCTAGACACAAACCCCGCAGCAGCCCACTTCGTTTGCCCCATGGCCCGCGCCGTTCTGAGACGCCTGATCCTGACCGACTTCCGGTCCTATGACCGCAGCGCCCTCAATCTGGATGGGCGGCCGGTCTACCTGTTCGGCGCCAACGGGGCGGGCAAGACCAATCTATTGGAGGCTGTGTCCTATCTCGCGCCGGGCCGGGGCTTGCGGGGCGCGAGCGTGGCCGAGGTGGGGCGGCGTCTGCCGGGGGAGACGGCGGGCAGGGCCTGGAGCGTTTCGGCCGTTCTGGAAACAGCGGATGACGAAGTGCGGGTCGGCACGGGCGTGGAGCCTGGCGGTGTGCGGCGGACGGTGCGGCTTGAGGGCGAGACCGTCCCGCCTGGGCGGCTGGCGGACGCAGTGCGCCTGGTCTGGCTCACCCCGGCCCAGGACCGGCTATTTCTGGAGGGCGGGACGGAGCGGCGGCGCTTTCTGGATCGGCTGGTGCTGGCCGCAGAGCCCGCTCACGCTACTGTGGCGGGCGCCTATGACAAGGCCATGCGGGAGCGGCTGAAGCTGTTGACCGACCCTGAGCGCCCCGATCCCCTCTGGCTCGATGCCCTGGAGTTGAATATGGCGCAGGCCGGGATTGCGCTCGCGGCGGCGCGATTGCGCACCCTGCATGCGCTTCAGCTAGAGATTGAGGCCAGGGCGGATCGGCCCTTTCCCCGCGCCCTGATTTCGCTGTCCGGCGAGTGGGGTGAGGGCGGCGAATCGGACGCTCTGGAGGCGCGCCTAAAGGAGGTTTTGCGGCGCGGGCGGGAGCGGGACGCCTCCGCCGGACGCACGCTTTCCGGGCCGCATCGCACGGATTTGGTCGTGGTTCACCGCGAAAAGGATCGTCCGGCGGCGGAGTGCTCCACAGGGGAGCAGAAAGCCTTGATTCTCAACCTCACCTTGGCCCAGGCGGCGCGTTTGTCGCGTGCAGAATCGTCGCCAAACCCTATATTGTTGTTGGACGAAGTGGCGGCGCATCTGGACCCTTTCAGGCGCGCCTCGCTGTTCGATGAAATCACGGCCCTGGGACTACAGGCCTTCCTGACCGGCACAGATCAGATGCTCTTTTCGGAGCTGACGGGGCGGGCCCAGGGGGTTCAGGTGGAGGCGTCCGCACTCGCCTTTGTGTAGAGTCCAGGCCAGGTTGGATGACTGAATGACCGAGATAAACGACGGACCCGACGATCAACTTCCCCCTGAGGTCGTCGCCGAACATGGCTCCGATTACGGCGCCGAATCCATACGCGTGCTGAAGGGCCTGGATGCGGTGCGCAAGCGCCCCGGCATGTATATCGGCGATACCGACGACGGGTCGGGTCTGCACCACATGGTCTATGAAGTGGTGGACAACGCCATTGACGAAGCCCTGGCCGGCTACGCCTCCCACGTCGAGGTGATTTTGAACGCCGACGGTTCCTGCACCGTGATCGACGACGGGCGCGGCATCCCGACCGATATTCACCAGGGCGAGGGCGTCAGCGCGGCTGAGGTGATCATGACCCAGCTCCATGCCGGCGGGAAGTTCGATCAGAACAGCTATAAGGTCTCCGGCGGCCTGCACGGCGTGGGCGTTTCAGTGGTCAACGCGCTGAGCGATTTTCTGGACCTCAAGGTCTGGCGAGACGGCAAGATTCACGAAATGCGTTTCTCGCGCGGCGACGCAGTATCGCCCCTGCGCATCACGGGCGAGGCGCCCCGGCGGGAGAATGGCGAATACCTGACCGGCACCTGCGTCACCTTTCTGCCCTCGCTGCGCACCGGGCCGGGGGAGGAAGACGGCACCTTCCTGGCCATCGAGTTTGATCGCAAGACGCTGGAGCATCGCTTGCGCGAACTAGCCTTCCTCAATTCCGGCGTCGTGATCCGCTTCAAGGACCTGCGCGGGGCCGAGCCGTTCGAGGAGGTGATGTGCTATGAGGGCGGGATCGAGGCCTTCGTCCGCCATCTGGACAAGTCCAAGACCCCCATCATCAAAAACCCGCTGGCCGTGCGCGGTCGCCGCGATCGGGTGGAGGTGGACTTGGCCCTGTGGTGGAATGACAGCTATCACGAGCAGATGCTGTGCTTCACCAACAACATCCCCCAGCGGGATGGCGGCACGCACCTGGCCGCCTTTCGCGGCGCCCTGACGCGGGTCATCTCGGCTTACGTGGAAAGCTCCGGCGCCGCCAAGCGGGAGAAGGTGACGGTGAATGGCGAGGATGCGCGGGAGGGCCTGACCTGCGTCCTCTCCGTCAAGGTCCCGGACCCGAAATTCTCGTCTCAGACCAAGGATAAGCTGGTCTCATCCGAAGTGCGCCCGGCGGTGGAGGGGCTGGTTTCAGATGCGCTCAGCCAGTGGCTGGAGGAACATCCTAATGAGGCCAAGCTGATCGTTACCAAGATCTGCGAAGCCGCCGCCGCGCGCGAGGCCGCCAAAAAAGCGCGGGAGCTGACTAGGCGCAAGACGGCGCTGGATATCAGCTCGCTCCCCGGCAAGCTGGCCGACTGTCAGGAAAAGGACCCGGCGCGGTCGGAGCTTTTCATCGTCGAGGGCGATTCCGCCGGCGGCTCCGCCAAGCAGGGCCGCAATCGGGAGAACCAGGCCGTTCTGCCCCTGCGCGGCAAGGTGCTGAATGTGGAGCGGGCGCGGTTCGACAAGATGCTGGGCTCCGAACAGATCGGCACCCTGATCATGGCGCTCGGCGCCGGCATCGGGCGCGATGAGTTCGATATCGCCAAGATCCGCTATCACAAGATCATCATCATGACTGACGCCGATGTGGACGGCGCGCATATCCGTACGCTCTTGCTCACCTTCTTCTACCGGCAAATGCCTCAGGTGATTGAGCAGGGCTATCTCTACATCGCCCAGCCGCCGCTCTACAAAGCCGCCAAGGGCAAGTCGTCCCGCTATCTGAAGGATGATGCGGAGATGAGCCTGTTCTTGTTTGACGAAGGCGTGGACGGGGCGGTGCTGGATCTCGCCGGCGGCGAGCGGATCGTGGGCGCCGACCTGAACCAGCTCGTGCGCGACAGCCAGACCATCAAGCTGCATGTGGAGCGGCTATCCGCCCGGGCGCCTGCCTTCGCCATTGAGCAGGCGGCGCTGGCTGGCTTGTTCGGAGAGACGCCGGATGTGGCCCGCGCAGCGGCGAGACTTGATCTGTATGCGGAGGAAAGCGACGGCGCCTGGAGCGGGGAGGCGGGTTTGGCGGCCGGCCATGGCTTCGGCCCCGGCGGTTTCGTCTTCTCCCGCATCCGGCGCGGCGTGTCTGAGCGCATCGTGCTGGACGATCTGTTGATCCAGTCGGCGGATGCGCGAAAGCTGGATGAGCGGGGGGCGCTGATGACATCGGCCTTTGATAAGCCCGCCATTTTCCGCCGCAAGGACCAGAGCCGCACCGTGCGCGGGCCGCTCGATCTTGTCGCCGCCGTGATGGATGCGGGGCGTAAGGGCCTCTCCATCCAGCGTTATAAGGGCCTGGGCGAGATGAACGCCGAGCAGTTGTGGGAAACCACGCTGGACTCCAACGCGAGAACCTTGCTCCAGGTCCGCGTGAACCATGCCGACGACGCCGACGACATGTTCAGCCGCCTGATGGGCGATCTGGTGGAGCCCCGCCGCGAATTCATCCAGGAAAACGCCCTGGATGCAGCGGTGGATGTGTAATACCTCGCGTTCTGTCTTCCCCGGACTTGTTCCGGGGGCCCATGGCGCCGAACTGGCCACCTGAACGCGGGCGCACCCGACAGCGGCATAGACCCCCGGAACAAGTCCGGGGGAGGCGAAGAATTTTGATGACGTTGGCCGGTCCGGCGCATTAAGCCCTTAAATCAGCAACGCTTCAACGGTACGGAGAAGACCGACCCATGGCCCTGATCGCCCCGCTATCCCATCGCCTGCGCCTGCCGGTGATCGCCTCGCCCCTGTTCATCATCTCCAACCCGGACCTGGTCATCGCCCAGTGCAAGGCGGGGATTGTCGGCAGCTTTCCGGCCCTGAACGCCCGCCCGGAATCCCTGTTAGACGAGTGGCTGCACCGGATCACGGAGGAGCTGGCGGCCTGGGATCGGGATAATCCAGACCAACCGTCGGCCCCCTTCGCCGTCAACCAGATCGTCCATCGCTCCAACACCCGGCTGGAGCATGATGTGGGCCTGTGCGTGAAGCATAAGGTTCCCATCGTCATCACTTCGCTGGGCGCTAGGCCGGAGCTGAACACCGCCATTCACAGCTATGGCGGGATCACCCTGCATGATGTGATCAACAATACCTTCGCCCGTAAGGCGGTGGAGAAGGGGGCGGACGGCCTGATCGCCGTGGCGACTGGCGCGGGCGGCCATGCGGGCGTGCTGTCGCCCTTCGCGCTTATTCAAGAAATCCGCGCCTGGTTCGATGGGCCGCTGGTGCTGTCCGGGGCTATCTCCACCGGGTCCGCCATCCTGTCGGCCCAGGCCATGGGGGCGGACTTGGCCTATATCGGCTCCGCCTTCATCGCCACGGCGGAGGCGAATGCGGAAGCGGCCTATAAGCAGGCGATCGTGGACGGCACGGCGGACGATATCGTCTACACCAACCTCTTCACCGGCGTGCACGGCAACTATCTGAAGCCCTCCATCATCGCCGCCGGGCTCGACCCCGACCATTTGCCCGAAAGCGATCCCAGCAAGATGGATTTCGGCGGCGGCGCCTCCAAGGCCAAGGCTTGGCGCGACATCTGGGGTTCCGGCCAGGGCATAGGCGCGGTCCACGCGATTCAGACGGCGGCGGCCTATATCGCGCAGTTGAAGGCCGAATACGCCACGGCCCAGGCGGCCCTGGGGGCGAGGGTCGCGCTGACGGGGTGAGGGGCGGTCGAACCTTTATCTAACTGTACCCTGTTTCCTAAAATGTCGCGTGAAGGACTAAAAAGCGACATTCTGTCATTTGGACAAAACAAGAACAAATAGTTATCTATCTCCCGTTCGTTCCGATGAACGCTGGTGTTTGACATTGTAAATCCCTCCCACCCCGCTGTGCGCAAAGGCCTTGCGTGCGGTTGAAGGGGTGTGTCTGGGGGGCGG
>Ga0116226_10000861_pt1 | contig 26451 bp, 39 predicted proteins | sample S1TSphfallax_FD_89692 | JGI IMG/M metagenome (GOLD analysis project Ga0116226, IMG submission 89692) | Host-associated microbial communities from peat moss isolated from Minnesota, USA - S1T2_Fa - Sphagnum fallax MG | ecosystem: Host-associated > Plants > Peat moss > Unclassified | place: USA... | reverse complement strand
TCGTCGAAGCGCCGCTTGATGCGGGAGAGGCGCTGGTGGATCTGGAAGTTGAGGTCCCTCGGCATCGACGCGTGCCCGAGATAGATCTGCTGGGTCACGAACCCGAGCAGGTAGAACAGCGCGCCGGAGAACCGCGCGGCGGCGCTGGGCGTTGGAGGAGCGGGTGGGGCTGCGTCGGTCACGGCGATAAGATAGGATCACTGACACGTTGATGTCAAGTGGGTTTAACGTGTATGATGACGTTTCTGACGCTTGGTGCGGTCCCATGGACCGCCGGGTCTGCGCCCGGCGATGACGAGTTCGTTTTGAATCAATGGGATGGGTGTAGGGTGGGCTTCAGCCCACCAATCGTGCGCACGTTAGGTGGGCTGAAGCCCACCGCACTAACTCACCGGATACTCGCTTTCGCGGGCGTGACGAACTTGGACTTGTGGGAGCAATCCATAAGTTAGCTGTGGCTCCGGCCAACTTCGATGGAGATGCGCTTTCGCCATGCTGAGCCTGGTGTTGCCCGAGTGGCGGGTCGCGGCGGCGCCGGTGGCGTATCCGAAGGCATTGGCGACGATGCAGGCGCGGGTCGCCGGCATCCGTGCCGGGACGGCGGGCGAACTGGTGTGGCTGGTCGAGCATCCGCCGCTGTTCACCGCCGGCACCTCCGCCGATCCGGCCGACCTGTTCAACCCGCTGGATTTCCCCACCTACGAGGCCGGGCGCGGCGGGCAGTGGACCTATCACGGGCCGGGCCAGCGCACCGGCTACGTGATGCTGGACCTGACCCGCCCGCACGGCCGCGTCGCCGCGCGGGACGTCAAGGCACTGGTCTGGGGACTGGAGGAATGGCTGATCCGCACCCTCGCCCGCTTCGCCGTGCGCGGCGAGCGGCGGCCCGGGCGCGTCGGCATCTGGGTCGTCGGGCCGGACGGTCGGGAACGAAAGATCGGCGCGCTCGGCGTGCGGGTGACGCGCTGGGTGAGCTGGCACGGCGTCGCGCTGAACGTGGCGCCGAACCTCGATCATTTCGCCGGCATCGTGCCCTGCGGCATCCGCGAGCACGGCGTCACCAGCCTCGCCGCCCTCGGCATCGCGGCCGGCATGACGGAGGTCGACGCGGCGCTGGGCGAGACCTGGCCGACGGTGTTCGGCCCGGACTCAGCCGAATAGCCGGATCACCCCGGCGCCGATGCCGACGACGAGGCCCGCGTACAGCGGCGCCGACGCCCAGTTGGCGATCTGGAACACCAGCGGCGACATCTCGAAAATGCCGCACAGGATCGGCACGGTCGCGCGCAGCGGGCTGAAGAAGCGGCATAGCACGATGCTCATCGCCCCCCAGCGGCGGAAGAACCGCTCGCCGCGCGGCATCAGCGCCGGGTAGCGGGTGAACGGCCAGTAGTTGTTCACCCGCCCCTTCAGCCGCCAGCCGATCGCGTAGGACACCCAGTCGCCGAGCCCGGCCCCGACGGTGATGCCGGCCCAGACCGGCCACAGCGACTCCCCGCTCATGTCCAGCAGGGCCGCGATGATCAGCACCTCGAGCGTCGCCGGCACCACCAGCGAGACGAACGCCAGCGACTTCAGGAAGCTGAGCGTCAGCACGATCGGCACCACCCAGACCGCATGGGCGTGGACGAAATCGGTAACGAACTCCCTCATGCGGTCGGGACCCGATGGAACCCGGTCTCGGCGGGCGGGTCGGCGTCGCCGTGCGCGACGTCCCGCACGTCGGCGTGCGGCGGGCCGTCGTGGCAGAGGCGGAGCAGGTCGGCGACCGCCGCGTCCTCGCCGTGCAGCAGCGCCTCCACGGTGCCGTCGCGCCGGTTGCGCACCCAGCCATGCACGCCGCGCCGCCGCGCCTGCCAGACCAGCCAGTCGCGATAGCCGACGCCCTGGACGCGGCCGGAGATCACCACCCGACGCGCGATCATCCGCGCAGCAATTCCAGCAGCCGGGCGGCGGCGTCGATGTCGACGGCGACGTTGCGGCGGCGCGCCACCGCCTCCTCGTCAACGCCCCACAGCTCCTCCTGATAGGTCTCCTCCAGCACCGAGAGGGCGTGCGCCTCGGCGGCGTCGAGCGCGCCGTCGGCCAGCGCGAGCGCGAGGACGAGGCTGCCGAGCGCCGGCACCGCGACGCCGAGGGCCGCCAGCGCGTACGGATCGTGCGCCGCGACCGCCGCCGCGAGCGCCGCCAGCGCCGGCGTCGGCTGGGCGATGTGGATGACCCCCTCGGTCGGCAGCAGCCGGGCGCCGTGCCGGTGCGCCGCCCAGTCGAGCCATGGCTGCCACCGCTCGTGCTGGCGCTCGGCCAGCGCCGAGGGGGCGGCGGCGCGGTAGCACAGCAGGTCGCTCTCGGCGTAGCGCGCGAGTTCCAGGATCACCGGCTCCGGGTCCGGCGCGATGCGGTGCTGGCCGGTGCCGGCGATGCGCGTCAGCGGCAGGTCGGCGAGCGAGGTCTCGCCGCCTGGCGCACCGCCGGCAACCTGCCATTCGGCGGCGACGGCGTGGGCGAGCGGCTGCGTCGGCAGCGTCAGCGCGGCACCGCCGGGCACGCGCATCGGCTTGCCGTCCAGCAGCACCTGCCAGCCGCCGCCCGCCGCCGGCGCGACCCCGGCATTGTCCCAGAAGCGTTTCATGGCGTTGCTATCTGATCAGTTCCTTCAGCACGTCCAGCGGCGACTGCGGCTTCGGCTTGCCGCCCGGCGCGGAGACTGGCCCGGAGACTGGCGCAGAGACTGGCGCGGCCGGCTTGCCCGCCCCGGCGGCGGGCGCGCCGATCACCGCGGCCAGCGCGAACGGACAGGGATCGGCAAGGCCGGCGCCGGGGATGCCGCCCGCGGATTTGTCGGCGCCGCCGACTTTTGGCGTGGGATCGAGGAACGAGCCGCCGAGCCGCACCGGCACGACGATCGCGGGCGCGCCGGCGCCGCCGCCGAGCCGCAGCATCGGCCGCAACTGCACCGCCAGTTGCTCGGCCCCGAGATCGACGCTGCCGCCGCCCAGCACCGACAGGCGCGGCGACTCCAGCGCCAGCGCGTCGAGCGTGCCGACGCCCTTGTGCAGAGTCATCGCCACGGCGAGGCAGCGCAGCTTCGTCGTTCCCGACGCGGCCAGCGGCACGTCCGGCAGGCCCACGCCGTGCAGCAGGCTCAGCAGCAGGTCGTTGTCGATATCGCCGTCGCTGGCGCCGACGCCGACATGGCCGTCGAGGCTGGCGGCGAGCGCGTGCGGGGAGCGCCCGGCGCCGTGCAGATCGGCGGCGAGGGCGACGCTGCCGTTCACCGCCGGATGGCTCGGGAGCAGGCCCGCGAGTTGCGCCAGTTGCAGCGACGGAATGCGGACCGACAGCGCCATCGGCGGGCCGGCGGCACGCGAATCGATCGAGAACCGCGCCTGCGCGGGGCCGCCCGGCGTGATGCCGCCGAGCCGGTCGACCACCAGTGCGCCGTCGTGCAGCGCGGCGTGGCCGCCGACCTGGCTGGCGTTGCCGCCGCCCAGCAGCACCGAGTCCATGTGGAGATCGAGGTCCGCGTCGAACCGGTCGAGCCACGCAACATTGATCGGCGAGTCCGGGATCAGCCGGCGCGCCGGCTCGGCCGGCGGCGTGCTGTCCGGTACCTCCACGGGCACGTCCACCGGCGCGGGCGGGGCCGGCGGCGCGTCGAGGTCGGGCGGGGCGGCGGCCGGATCGGCGGGATGCCAGAGCACGGACAGCGCGGCGATCAGCGAATCGAGATCGACGCGCTGCGCGGTGACGGCGGCGCGGACGAACGGGCGTTTGCCGGGGCGCAGGTCGAACTCGCCGGCGAACTGCGCCTGCGGCAGCGTCAGCGTCGCGCGGCGGACGCCGAGGCCGCCGACGCCGTCGAGGTCGCCGGACAGATGGCCCTCGAACGCCACCTCGTGCAGCGGCGGCAGCGGGCGGCCGGCGAGCGTGCCGAACGCCGCGACATCGGGCAGGCGCACGAACACGTCGAGATCGACGCCCTTGCGCGCGGCCGGCTCCGCCACCAGCCCTTTTGCCGACAGCAACGCCCGCCCCGCATCGAGCGTGACCTCGATCGGCACCGCGTCCGCCGGGTGCGCGCCCGGCAGCAGGCCGCCCAGCGAGCCGGCGTTGGCGACCAGCCGCAGCGGGCCGAGCGAGGGGCTGTTCGCCTCGACATCGGCGTGGACCGGCCGGTCCAGCCCCGGCGCCGCGATGTCGATGTGGCGGACATCGAGGCCGGGCAGCAGCGAGGGCAGGAAGATGCCGCCGATATGCAGGCTCAGGCCGGCCAGGCCGACGCCGTCGTCGATGCCGCCGTCGCCCCAGCGCAGCGTCAGCGTCGCGTCGCGCGGCGCCGAGAAGCCGGCCGGCAGGAACGGGTCGATGCCGGTGAAATCGGTGGCGCCGGCCTCCAGCGTCAGGGCGACGCCCTTGCCGCGCAGCGGTTGCGCGATGGCGCCCATGACCGACACATGCGCGGCCCCGTCCCGCAGGCTCGCGCGGTACGGCCACGGCAGCGCGACGGAACTGTCGGCCAGCCGGTCCGGCGGGCCGATCTCGCCGCTGAGGCGGAGGTTGCGGCCCTCGCTGCGGATCACGCCGGACAGCAGCATCGTGCCGCCGGGGCCGCTGGCGATCGCGTCGATGCGCGGCACGACGATTTCGACGACCGGCGACTCGGGGTTCAGGCGCCAGCCGATCCGCCCCTGATCGACATGGATCGACTGCACCTCGATCCGCGAGCGCATCGGCCGCGCCTGCGCCAGCGGCGACACCGGCGGTGCATCGCCGGTCGCGACGGGCGCCGGGGCCGGCACGGCCTCGGGCTTGTCCGCCTTGAGGGGCGCCATCAGCCAGTTGCCGCGCCCGGTTGCATCGCGTTCCAGCTCCAGGTCGGGATGGATCAGCGTCAGGTCGGTCAGCGTGACGTGGCCGCCGAGCAGCGGCCAGATTGCGACGCGCGCCTCCGCCCGCTCCAGCGTCAGCATTTGCGGGCGGGAGGCGCCGGGCGGGTTGGACAGCGTGACGTCCTCGGCGATCAGGCGGGGCGGCAGGCCGATGCCGAGCCGCATCGGCCCGTTCAGCGCGAGCGTTCGGCCGGTCGCACGGTGCGCCGCCGCCTCGATGTCGTCCTTGTAGGCGGCCGGGTCGAACAGCAGCAGCACGGCGCCGACCGCGAGCCCGGCCACCAGCGCCACCACCAGGAGCGTGGCGAGGCTGGTGCGGATGATCGAAGCAAGCGGAAACCTGCGTCGCCGGCGGCGGGGGCTCATCAATCCTCGTCTGTCGTGGGTCGGCGGGGACAGTAGCGTGGCGAACGGGGGGCGTCACGGTCGCGGTGAACGTTGCCTCGGCCGGGCGTTGGCGGGACAATTACGTTTGGCGACTCGAGGGGAGAAACCGATGGACGGCGGGCAGCGCGGCGAGCTTCTTGTTGGCGTGTATCTCGACCCGGTGCGGCCGCTGCTGACGCTCGGCAAGCCGCAGCAGTACGACCCGGCGCAGTGGGTGGATTACGCGGCGCGGTTCGGCATCGGCGCGGCGGAGACCGAGGCGCTGATCCGCATGGCGTGCGACCCGGCGCTGCTCCAGGCCGACAACGATTCCCCCGAAGTCTGGGCGCCCGTCCATGCGTGGCGGGCGCTCGGCCAGTTGCGCGCCGAGGCGGCGACGGCACCGCTGGTCGCGCTGCTGGCCGAGCTCGAGACTGATGACGCGGCGGAGGCGGACCTGCCGGCCGTGTTCGGCATGATCGGGCCGTCGGTGATCGCGCCGCTCGCCGGTTTCCTGGCGGCGCCGGACGTTGCCTCGTCGGTCAAAGGCGTCGCGATGATGGCGCTGAAGGAGATCGCCGCCCGGCATCCGGCGGCCCGCGACGACTGCGTCGCCGTTCTGGCGCGCATCCTGGAAACGGTGAGCACCGAGGACTCGCTCGCGGGCGGCTTTGCCGTCGGAACGCTGCTGGACCTGCACGCCGTCGAGGCGATCGACGCCATTCGCGGTGCGTTCGCGCGCGGCGCCGTCGACGACTGGGTGGCGGGCGACCTAGAGGATGTCGAGATCGAACTCGGCCTGCGCGCGCACCGCGCGACCAAGCGGCGGCGTGCGAACATGTTCTTCCAGGATGTGGAGGATATCGAGACGGCGCGGTTTCCGGTGGCGATGCCGGCGAAATCAACGAAGATCGGGCGGAACGAGCCGTGCCCGTGCGGGAGTGGGAAGAAGTATAAGAAGTGTTGTTTGGTGTGATCGATTTTTTTGAGCGATATCTGGGGTGGTAGCTTTTGGTGACATAGATGCGCGTGCCGAGAAGGTCGGAACGATCGAGCTTAGCTGGGGCTGCCCTATCCCGGCTGACGATACGCCCGCGAATCCTTTATTCGCTCGCCGGATTTATGCTCGTGTTTTGCGGTTACGCCACGGCAGACTCCAAGTTGCCGAAATTGCCGGGGGGTCCCGTTTTTCGGGACTGTGCCAATTGCCCCGAGATGGTTGTGATTCCGGCAGGAGATTTCCTGATGGGATCGTCGGACGCGGACACATCGAGGGACCTTGCCCAAATCACGAACGTCATCATAGCGTCAGACGCGAGAGCCTACATGAAGGACGAGCACCCGCAGCATCCGGTGCTTATTGCCAAGCCGTTCGCGCTAGGCAGGTTTTTCGTGACTCGCGAACAATTTGCGACATTCGTTCACGAAACAGGATATCCGATCGGACGCAACTGTATTTTCCTCGAAAAAAATCGCTACGCCCTCCACCCGGACGGGACTTGGGAGAATCCTGGCTTCTTTCAACGTCAGGTTGACCCAGCCGTCTGTGTCAGTTGGCAGGATGCGAACGCTTATATTGCCTGGCTGAACCACATGATGAACGCCGGTGCATCGCAGCCCGGAGAGGGTCCTTACCGGCTGCCGAGTGAATCCGAATGGGAATACGCGGCCCGGGCAGGACAAAAAACGGCGCGCTGGTGGGGCGATGACATTGGCTGGAATCGCGCAAATTGCGCCGGCTGCCGCAGTACTTGGGGCACTCGCAGCACCTCTCCATTTAGTATTTTTTATCCTAATACATTCGGTCTCTTTGACATTCTAGGTAATGCCTGGGAACTGACTGAGGACTGCTGGCATAAAAACTACGAGGCAGCACCGGCTGACGGTTCCGCCTGGACAAGCGGTGATGACTGTGCGGAGCGTGTTGTTCGCGGGGGAGACTGGGGCGCCGATCCTTGGATAGTACGTTCTGCCAATCGCGCCAGAACATTTGAGCCAGCGAGGAATAACACGATCGGGTTTCGCGTAGCAAAAACGCTGCCCTGAGAGTGACAATTGCTATTAAATTGATTGTCGAGGGGTCAATTTTTTTCGCTATTTACTCTTGGTCCCCTTGTTGGACTGGTCGATTCATTCGGCTCGCGGCGGAGGCCGGTGTGGTGGAGCCGAGAATATCGAGCGTGGCCGCCATCCGCGAGAGGGTGGGGGCGTCATGGTGGGAAACACCCGCTCACGACGTCCGCAGCGCACGGTAAGCCTCCATCGCGTCGGGATCGACCTCGACTCTGGCCCGTTTCGCCGGATGGACGTTCGAGCCGCGCTTTTTGACCCCGGACACCCAGAATTCCTCCCGCGTCGCGACGTCATGGAAATTTCCGCGAATGCCTTGGCCGCCCGACTTGGCCAGTTCGCGGCCTCGGTAAAAGACGGTCTGGCCGGACTTGGAAAACGTGACCCAGCCTATGCGGGCATCGGCACCGTCGATCTGGCCGTCTTTGTTTTCGATATACATCAAACGCTTCTTCAAGCCGCGAGTGAGCTGGGATCGCATACCGCCTCCACCGTTGTCGCCGCATCGTATTTGGCGCGGGCGGCATGGAAACGACGTAAAGCCCAGATTCTTAAACGTGGCCGGCCGCGTGCGGCGGCGGGTCGGCTCGACCGTCAATCAGCCACCCGCATCTGCACTCTGCCAGATTTCAAAGACATAAGGTGGGTGGTCGGGCCGCTACCGGGTTGCAAATTTGTAGCTCCACTCTACAACTTCGGAGAGTCCCGCACCTCACCCTGACCCTCTCCGCCCCCGGGGGCGGAGAGGGAAATATGCGGTTGTCTTAGCACCCATGCCCCCCTCACCCCCGCACCGCCGCCCGCGCCGCCGGGGCGGTGAAGCCGAGCGTCTTGAACGTCGCCGCCATGTGCGGCGGCAGGTCGGCTTCCAGAGTCAGCGTGCCGCCGGACGGGTGCGGCAGGGTCAGGCGGCGGGCGTGCAGGTGCAACTGGTCGGAAAAACCCTCGATCAGGGCGGAATTGCCGTTCTCCCGCCATTCGCCGTAGGTGGCATCGCCCAGGATCGGCGCGCCGAGTTCGGCGCTATGCACGCGCAACTGGTGGGTGCGGCCGGTCAGCGGGCGCAGTTCCAGCCAGGCGAGCTTGCGGGCCGCGTGGTCGAGCGTGCGGTAGTCGGTGATCGCGTGCGTCGCCTCTGGATCGTCGGGCTCGGCAACCGCGATGCGCTCGCCGCGCAGGCCGGCCTGCGACGGGTCGCGCCGGGTCAGCGGCAGGTCGAGCCGCCCCTCCACCGGCACCGGCCGGCCGACGACGACGGCCCAGTAGATCTTTTCCACCGCCCGGCTGCGGAACGCGGCGGCGAGCTTGGCGGCCACACCGGGGGAGCGGGCGAGCACCAGCACGCCGGACGTATCGCGGTCCAGCCGATGCACCAGGCGCGGCCGGTCGGCGGGCGAGGTCATCAGCGCGCGCGACATGCCGTCGACGTGCCGGACGATGCCGGGGCCGCCCTGCGTCGCAAGGCCGGAGGGCTTGTTCAGCACGATGATGTGCTCGTCGCGATAGAGCAGCATCCGCTCCATCTCGCCGCGCCCGCGCGGGTCGGGCGGCGCGGCGTCGGCCGGCCTGTCCGGCGCCTTCGGGTCGGGCAGCGGCGGGATGCGGACGGTCTGGCCGGGGGCGAGGCGGGCCGACGCCTCGGCGCGCTTGCCGTCCACGCGGATCTGCCCGGTGCGGCACAGGCGCTGGATCACGCCCTGCGTCAGCGCCGGGAAATGCCGGCGGAACCAGCGGTCGAGCCGGATGTCGGCTTCGTCGGGCGAAACCTCGCGTTGGGTGACGGTCATTGCTCCCGCTCCTGGCGCAGCTTCGCCCAATAGGCAAGGCGCTTGCCCAGTTCACGCTCGAACCCGCGATCCTTCGGGCGGTAGAATTCCGCGCGGGCCATGCCGTCGGGAAAGTAGTTCTGGCCGGAGAAGGCGTCGTCGGTGTCGTGGTCGTAGGCGTAGCCGGCGCCGTAGCCGAGCTGTTTCATCAGCGTCGTGGGGGCGTTCAGGATGTGCGCGGGCGGCATCAGGCTGCCGGTGGCGCGGGCGGCGCGGGCGGCTTCGCCGAGCGCGGTGTAGACGGCGTTCGATTTCGGCGCGGTGCCGAGATAGAGCACGAGTTGCGCGAGGGCGAGTTCCCCCTCCGGGCTGCCGAGCCGCTCGTAGGTTTCCCACGCGGCGATCGCCTGCGTCAGGGCCTGCGGGTCGGCGAGGCCCACGTCTTCGACGGCGAAACGGGTCAGGCGGCGGGCGATGTAGCGCGGGTCCTCGCCGCCGGCGAGCATCCGGTTGAACCAGTAGAGCGCCGCGTCCGGGTCCGAGCCGCGCAGCGATTTGTGCAGCGCGGAGATCAGGTTGTAGTGCTCCTCCCGGTCCTTGTCGTAGAGCGCGGCCCGGCGGGCGAGCAGGTCCGACAGTGCCGCGACGTCGAGCGGCGCGGTGCCGGCGGGCAGCGCGGCAAGCTGCTCGGCCATGTTGAGCAGGTAGCGCCCGTCGCCGTCCGCCATCGCCCGCAGCGTCGCCCGCGCCTCCGGTTGCAGCGGCAACGGATGGCCGAGATCGGCCTCCGCGCGGTCGAGCAACAGGTCGAGCGCGGCGTCGTCGAGGCGGCGCAGCACCAGCACCTGGCAGCGGGAGAGCAGCGCGCCGTTGAGCGCGAACGAGGGGTTTTCCGTCGTCGCGCCGACCAGCGTGATCGTGCCGTTCTCGACGACCGGCAGAAACCCGTCCTGCTGGGCGCGGTTGAAGCGGTGGATTTCGTCGACGAACAGCAGCGTGCCCTGCCCCGTCTGGCGGCGGAGGGCGGCTTCCTCGAACGTGCGCTTGAGATCGGCGACGCCGGAGAAGACGGCGGACAGTTGGACGAAATGGAGTGCGGCGCGGTCGGCGAGCAGGCGGGCGATCGTCGTCTTGCCGACGCCCGGCGGCCCCCACAGGATCAGCGAGGCGAGGCTGCCGCGCGCCAGCATCCGCGCGAGTGTGCCGGCCGGCCCGACCAGATGGTCCTGCCCCACCACCTCCTCCAGCGCGCGCGGCCGCAGCCGGTCGGCGAGCGGCGCCGGCGTGTCGGCGGCGAACAGGGTTTTCGTCGTGGCCGGCTTGCGGGACATGCGGCGCAGCATGGCAGAAACCGGTTGCGGCGCGCAGTGCCGATCCCGATAGTCGTGATATGCACTAACCCAGGTGCCGCATGGACAAGCCCATCGCCGCCGCCGAAGCCAACCGGCAGTTCTCCCGCATCCTGCGCGACGTGCGGGCGGGCGACAGCTACGTGGTGACCGCGCGCGGCCGTCCGGTCGCGCGCATCGTGCCGGTCGGGCAGGGCGACACCGCCCGCCTCGTCGCGCGCGACGCGCTGCTGCGCCATCTGGCAGCCCAGCCCGCCCAGGACATCGGGCGCTGGTCGCGAGACGATCTGTACGACGAAGCGCGGTGAAGCTGGCGCTCGATACGAACGTGCTCAGCCACAGGGCGCGTTCGGGCTCGCCGCCACGCATCGCCTGTCGGCGTGGGACGCGGTCATTGTCGCGGCGGCGGCGCAGGCCGGATGCCGCTACCTGTTGTCCGAGGACATGCAGGACGGCTTCACCTGGCACAGCATGACGATCGCCAATCCGTTCGCCGTCGGCCTTCCCGCCCCGCTGGCGGCGCTGTTGGCCCGGACCCAGGCGGCGGTCGGGAAGCCAGGATGACGGGACGGACCGGGACGTGGTATGCAACTCGCATGTCAGTCGCGCTCCACCAACCGATGACGGTGGCAGAATTCCTCGCATGGGAGGAACGGCAGGCGCTGCGCTTCGAGTTCGATGGCGAGCAGCCGGTCGCGATGACGGGCGGCACCCTGCGGCACGACCTGATCACGTTCAACATCCGGAAAGCGCTGGATGCGCGCCTCGGGCGAGGCCGCTGTCAGCCATTCGGGCCAAATGTCAAACTGGTCGTCGATGGAAAGGTGCGATACCCCGATGCCGTCGTGACGTGTTCGCCTCAGTCCGACACCGGCACCATCGTCGAAGCGCCCGTGGTCGTGTTCGAGGTGCTGAGCGCCAGCACGTCGCGCACCGACCGGATCGCCAAGGCGCGCGAGTATCACGCGACCGCATCCATCCAACGCTACGTGATCCTGGAGCAGGACGCCGTCGCGGCGACCGTGATGGAGCGGCAGGGCGCAGCGTGGCAAACGGCGATTCTGACCGGCGAGGATGCGCTGGCGATGCCGGAGCTTGGCATCAGCTTTCCGCTGGCCGAATGCTACGCGGGTATCGCTTTCCCGGCGGAGCCTGATCAGGACCCAGGCTAGGCGGGGGGCAGAGCGGGCCGAACGTTATTCGCTCTCGCTCTCCGGCGTTTCGGCGACCGGGCCGCTGTCCTGGCCCTTGGCGGAGGGGTCGCGGTCGACCAGTTCGATGACCGCCATGCTGGCCGCGTCGCCGTAGCGGACGCCGGCGCGCAGCACCCGCGTGTAGCCGCCGGAGCGGGCCTTGTAGCGGTCGGCCAGCGTGGTGAAGAGCTTGGCCACGATCACGTCGTCGCGCAGATGCGCATAGGCCTGCCGGCGGGCGTGCAGACCGCCGCGCTTGCCGAGCGTGATCAGCTTCTCCGCCACCGGGCGCAGTTCCTTCGCCTTGGGCAGCGTGGTGGTGATCTGTTCGTGCTTCAGCAGCGCGTGCGCCATGTTGCGGAACATCGCGAGGCGGTGGCTGCTGGTCACGCCGAGCTTACGGCCGGCCATTCCGTGACGCATGGTGGTCTCTCCTGCTTCCGGCTCAGAACGGCTCTTCGAGCCGCTTGGCCAGATCTTCGATATTCTCGGGCGGCCAGCCGGTCACGCTCATGCCGAGCGAGAGGCCCATGGAGGATAGCACCTCCTTGATCTCGTTCAGCGACTTGCGGCCGAAGTTCGGCGTGCGCAGCATTTCCTGCTCGGTCTTCTGCACCAGATCGCCGATATAGACGATGTTGTCGTTCTTCAGGCAGTTGGCGCTGCGCACCGACAGTTCCAGCTCGTCCACCTTGCGCAACAGGTTGCGGTTGAACGGCAGATCGTCGTGAGGTTCTTCGGCGCGGACCTGCTGCGGCTCGTCGAAGTTGATGAACAACTGCAACTGGTCTTGGAGGATGCGCGCGGCCAGCGCCACCGCGTCCTCCGGCGTCACCGCGCCGTTGGTCTCGACCGTCAGCAGAAGCTTGTCGTAGTCCGTGACCTGACCCACGCGGGTCGGCTCGACCTTGTACGACACGCGGCGCACCGGCGAGTAGATCGCATCGACCGGGATCAGGCCGATCGGCGCGTCTTCCGGCCGGTTGGCGCTGGCGGCCCAGTAGCCCTTGCTGCTGGCGACCGTGAATTCCATGCCGAACTTCACGCCGTCGTCGAGCGTGCAGATCACCAGGTCGGGGTTCATGATGTCGATGTCGTGGCCGGCCTGGATCTGGCCGGCGCGGACTTCGCCGGGGCCGGTCGCGTTCAGCGTCATCCGCTTCGGCCCGTCGCCGTGCATCCGCAGCGCAAGCTGCTTGATGTTCAGCACGATGTCGGTCACGTCCTCGCGCACGCCGGCGACGCTGCTGAATTCATGCAGCACGCCGTCGATCTGGATCGCGGTGACGGCGGCGCCCTGCAACGAGGACAGCAGGATGCGACGCAGCGCGTTGCCGAGCGTCATGCCGAAGCCGCGCTCCAGCGGCTCGGCGACGATGGTGGCGACGCGCGACGGGTCGGAACCGGGCTCGACATCGAGCTTTTCCGGCTTGATCAGCGACTGCCAGTTCTTTTGCAGTACGACATTGAGCCTCATGGGGCAGAACCTCCATGGACGGCGACGCCTTCAGTGGCGACGCACCAGGATAAAACGCCGAAGCGCGTGGCGGACGGCAACTGTCCGGCGGTCACGCCGGAACCGGATTGCATGGGACCGATCCTCAGACCCGCCGGCGCTTGCGCGGGCGGCAGCCATTGTGCGGCACCGGGGTCTTGTCGCGGATCGCGGTGATCGCGAAACCGACCGATTGCAGCGCCCGCAACGCGCTCTCGCGGCCCGAGCCGGGGCCGCTGACCTCGATCTCCAGCGTCTCCATGCCATGCTCGCGGGCCTTGCGGCCGGCATCCTCGGCGGCGACCTGGGCGGCATAGGGCGTCGATTTGCGGCTGCCCTTGAACCCCTGGCTGCCGGACGAGGACCAGGCGATCGCGTTGCCCTGCGCGTCGGTGATCGTGACCATCGTGTTGTTGAACGTCGCCGCCACGTGGGCAACGCCGGACGTGATGTTCTTGCGCTCCTTCTTACGGGTGCGCACGGCGGCAGAGGCTTGCTTCGCCATCTTCGGTCCTGTCCAGTTCCAGGCCGCGCCGGGCGGATGCCCGGTCACGGCGCGTCATGTTGCAAGGCGTCGCCGGCCACCCTTCAGGCGGCGGCGGCAGTCCTTACTTCGTCACTTTCTTCTTGCCGGCGATCGCCACCGCCTTGCCCTTGCGGGTGCGGGCGTTGGTATGCGTGCGCTGGCCACGCACCGGCAGCCCCCGGCGGTGCCGCAGACCGCGATAGCAGCCGAGATCCATCAGCCGCTTGATGTTCATCGCGACTTCACGCCGCAGGTCGCCCTCGACGCGATAGTCTCGGTCGATCAGTTCGCGGATGCGCAGGACCTCATCGTCGGACAACTGGTTCACCCGACGATCGTCCGCGATGTTGAGCTTCTGGCAGATGTCCTTCGCGTTGGTCGGACCGATGCCATAGATGTAGCGAAGGCTGATCACGACCCGCTTGTTGGTCGGAATATTCACGCCGGCAATACGCGCCACGCCCGTTCACTCCTTCGTTCCGGGCCCGCCCACTGGCGACCCCGCCGGCCGGCTGCTGATCGCACCTGACGGTCGGCAAACCTTTTGATCTCATAAAACACAGCGACGGCCCCACTCACGTGGGTGCCGCCAAGGGCGCGCACTATAGTCGCCGTTGGCGCTAAGTCAACATGGACAGGTCAATTCTTCATGAATCTTCGCTACGATACAGCAACGTCGAGCCGGTTCAGAATCGCCAGAATCTGCGCCGTGACCTCGTCGATATCGGCCATGCCATCAACGTCGTGCAGAACGCCCCGCGCCGCGTAGTGGGGCAGGATCGGGGCCGTCTGGGTCTGGTAGGCGTCGAGCCGGGCCTGCACCGTTTCCCGCTTGTCGTCGGCGCGGCGGATGAACTTGGTTCCCCCGCACGAGTCGCAGACACCCGCGACCAGCGGCTGCTTGAAGCTGTCGTGGTAGCCGTTGCCGCAGGTGGCGCAGGAGTAGCGGCCGGCGATGCGTTCGACCAGGGTCGGCGCATCGACTTTCAGTTCGATCACCGCGTCGAGCTTCAGGCCACGCTCCGCGAGCATGTCGTCGAGCGCGACGGCCTGCGGCACGGTGCGGGGAAACCCGTCCAGAATGAAGCCCGGCTTGCAATCCGGCCGCTCGACCCGGCTGGCGAGCATTCGGATCAGGATGTCGTCCGAGACGAGCTTGCCCGCCTCCATGACCGCCTTGGCCTGCAACCCGACCGGGCTGCCGGCCGCCACTTCGGCGCGCAGCATGTCGCCGGTGGAAATCTGCACGACACCAAACTTGTCTTGCAGCCGCTTCGCCTGGGTACCTTTGCCGGCCCCCGGCGGACCCAGCAGAATCAGATTCACCGCCCTCTCCCCTTCACCCGCGCCTTCTTGATCAGGCCTTCGTATTGATGCGCCAGCAAGTGCGACTGCACCTGCGTGACGGTGTCCATCGTCACCGAGACGACGATCATGATGCTGGTGCCGCCGAAATAGAACGGCACACCGTAATTGCTGATCAGGATTTCCGGCAGCAGGCAGACGACGCACAGATACAGGGCGCCCACCGTGGTCAGCCGCGTCAGGACGTAGTCGAAGTAATCGGCGGTATTCGTGCCGGGGCGGATGCCCGGAATGAAGCCGCCGTATTTCTTCAGATTGTCCGCCGTCTCCTGCGGGTTGAATACGACGGCGGTGTAGAAGTAGCTGAAGAATATGATCATCAGCGCGTAGGCCACCATATACAGCGGCTGCCCATGCGCGAGTTCGCCGCCGATCAGGCTGACGACGCTGCTGATCGACCCCCAGACCCCGGTTGCCGGCGCGCTGCCGCCGACATGCTGCGAAAACCCCGCGATCGTCGCCGGGATCAGCAGGATCGAGCTTGCGAAGATCGGCGGGATGACGCCCGAGGTGTTGATCTTCAGCGGCATGTGCGTCGAATCGCCGCCGAACTGGCGCTGGCCGACCTGGCGCTTGGGATACTGGATGACGATGCGCCGCTGCGCCCGCTCGACGAAGACGATGAAGGCGATCACGGCCACGGCGATCACGATGAAGGCGAGGATGAACCAGGGGCTCAGCGCGCCGCTGCTTCCCAGCTCGAACAGGCTGGCCAGGGCGTGCGGCACGTTGGCGACGATGCCGGAGAAGATGATCAGGCTGGTGCCGTTGCCGATGCCGCGCGCGGTGATCTGCTCGCCGATCCACATCAGGAACATCGTGCCGCCGACCAGGGAGACGACGCAGGACAGGCGAAAGAACATGCCGGGGTCGATCACCGCCGGCACGATGCTGCCGTGCATCCCCTCCAGCCCGACCGCGATGCCGTAGGACTGGAACATCGCGATGAAGACGGTGAGGTAGCGGGTGTACTGGTTGAGCTTCTTGCGGCCCTGCTCGCCTTCCTTCTTCAGCGTCTCCAGCGCCGGGATCGCCGCCGACATCAACTGCACGATGATGCTGGCGCTGATATACGGCATGATGTTGAGCGCGAAGACGGTCATGCGGCTCAGCGCGCCGCCGCTGAACATGTCGAACATGCCGAGGATGCCGCCGCCGCCGCGCGCGGTGAACATCTCGCCCAGCACGGATGCGTCCACGCCCGGCACCGGGATGTACGTGCCGATGCGGTAGACCAGCAGCGCGCCCAGGGTGAACCAGATGCGCTGCTTGAGCTCGGTCGCCTTCGAGAAGGTGCCGAGACTGAGGTTGGACGCGAGTTGCTCGGCGGCCGAAGCCATGGGCTACTCCATTGGCGTCAGGCGGCACCCGCCTGTCGTGAAAGCGACGCTTCCCGGCGTTCCCGCCCGAGATGTCCCGAGTCGGGTGTCACCGACCGCGCCGCCGCTGTCAAGCAAGTGCGCCCCGGACGGGACCGGCACAACCCGGCCGGCCGGGGAGCGGGTCAGGCCGCCGCCGGGACGGGCTTGGCAACCGTCGTCGTGACGCTGCCGCCGGCCGCCTCGACCGCCGCGATCGCGGTCGCCGAGGCGCCTGAGACGGTGATCTGGATCGCCTGCGTCAGTTCGCCGTTGGCGAGCAGCCGGACGCCGACGACCTTGCCGCCGCGCACCAGGCCCGCCTGCTTCAGCGAGTCCTCGGTGATCGGCTGAGCCGCGTCGATCTTGCCGGCGGCGATCGCCGCCGCGACCGCGCCGATGTTCACCGGGGCATATTCCTTGCGGAACAGGTTCTTGAAGCCGCGCTTCGGCAGCCGCCGGTAGATCGGGAGCTGGCCGCCCTCGAACCCGTTCAGCGCCACGCCTTCGCGTGCCTTCTGGCCCTTGACGCCCTTGCCCGAGGTCTTGCCCTTGCCAGAGCCGATGCCCCGGCCGAGCCGCTTGGATTTCAGGCGCGAGCCTTCATTGTCGCGCAGTTCGTTCAGCTTCATCGCACTTCCCTTCCGTCCGCGCGCGCCACGTGGCGCGTCAGGACAGCTCCTCCACCTTCACCAGGTGGGCCACCTTGCGGATCATCCCGCGCACCGAGGGAGTGTCCTCCAACTCGCGCGTGCGGCGGATCTTGTTCAGGCCGAGGCCGATCAGCGTCTCCTTCTGGCCGGGCTTGCGACCCAGCACGGAGGCGATCTGCGTGACCTTCACTTTCTTGCCGGTCTCAGGCATCGGTCGCCTCCACCGAAGCGGTTGCCGGCGTGTCGCGCTTGCCGAGCAGGTCGGACACCTTCTTGCCGCGACGGGCGGCCACCGAGCGGGGGCTCGCCACGCGGGTCAGGGCATCGAACGTCGCCTTGACCATGTTGTGCGGGTTGCGGCTGCCGAGGCTTTTCGCCACCACGTCGCCGATCCCCAGCGTCTCGAACACCGCGCGCATCGGGCCGCCGGCGATGATGCCGGTGCCGGCCGGGGCCGAGCGCAGCACGACCGAGCCGGCGCCGTAGTTGCCGATCACGTCGTGGTGCAGCGTGCGGCCTTCCTTCATCGGCACGCGGATCATGCCGCGCTTGGCGCGATCGGTCGCCTTGCGGATCGCCTCCGGCACCTCGCGCGCCTTGCCGGCGCCGTAGCCGACGCGGCCCTTCTGGTCGCCGACCACCACAAGCGCGGCAAACGCGAAGCGCCGGCCACCCTTCACCACCTTGGCGACGCGGTTGATGGTGACGAGCTTGTCAATCAGCTCGTCGCCGCCCTCCCCGCGCTCGCTGCGGTCGCGGTCACGCCCGCGCCCGCCGCCTTCCCTCGGTTCACGTGCCATGCTGCTTCCCCTCAGAAGGCCAAACCGCCCTCACGGGCGGCGTCGGCCAGCGCTTTCACGCGGCCGTGGTACAGATACGCGCCACGGTCGAACACGACCTCGGTCACGCCGGCGGCGAGTGCGCGCTCGGCAACCAGCTTGCCGACCGCCGTCGCGGCGTCCTTGTCGGCGCCGGTCTTCAGCGACGCCTTCAGGCCGGCATCGAGGCTGGAGGCGGCGGCGAGCGTCGTGCCGTTCGAATCGTCGATCACCTGGGCGTAGATATTCTTGCTCGAGCGGAACACCGAAAGACGCGGGCGCCCGCCCGACTTGCGGCGCAGTTGGAAGCGCAGGCGCTCGCGCCGGCGCTGTTCCAGATCCTTGGTCGCGCTGTTCACTTCTTCTTGCCTTCCTTGCGGCGGATGGTCTCGGTGTCGTAGCGCACGCCCTTGCCCTTGTAGGGCTCGGGCTCGCGCCAGCCGCGAATCTCGGCGGCGACCTGACCCACCTGGCGCTTGTCCACGCCTTCCACCTTCACCGACGTCGGCTTCTCGCAGGTGATCTTGATGCCGTCCGGGATCGGATAGACCACGTCGTGCGAGTAGCCGAGATTGAGCACGAGGTTCTTGCCCGTGACCGCCGCGCGGAAGCCGGTCCCGGTGATCTCCATCGACTTGCTGTAGCCGACGGAAACGCCCTTCACCATGTTGGCGACGTTGGCGCGCGTGGTGCCCCACATCATCCGCGCCGGCGTCGAGTTGCCGCGCGGCGCGATGGCGACCTTGTTGCCCTCGACCTTGGCTTCGATGTTGTCGGTCAGCGCCAGTTTCAGTTCGCCGAGCTTGCCCTTGGCGGTCAGCGTGCCGTTGGCGATCGCCACCTGGACGCCAGCCGGGATCTCGACCGGATATTTTCCTACGCGTGACATGCCCCGCTCCTCAGAACACGCGGGCGAGGACTTCGCCGCCAACATTGGCGGCGCGTGCCTCGGCATCGCTCAGCACCCCGCGCGGGGTGGACAGGATGGAGATGCCGAGGCCCGCATAGACGCGCGGCAGCTCCTTGATCTTCGAGTAGACGCGGCGGCCCGGCTTGGAGACGCGCTGGATCTCCTTGATGACCGGCTCGCCCTCGTTGTACTTCAGCTCGACGCGCAACTGGGCGATGCCCGGCCGGACCTGTTCCGCCGTGTAGCCACGGATGAACCCCTCGCGCTTCAGCACTTCGAGGACGTTGGCGCGCAACTGCGACGCCGGGGTGACGCAGGACGAATGCCGCGCACGCTGCGCGTTGCGGATGCGTGAGAGCAGATCGCCCAATGGATCGGATAGGCTCATGTTCGGTGCCCTGCCTTACCAGCTTGCCTTGACCATGCCCGGGATCTGCCCGGCGCTGGCCAAGTCCCGCAGCGCGATGCGGCACAGCTTGAACTTGCGGTAGTTGCCGCGCGACCGGCCGGTGAGTTCGCAGCGCAGACGCACGCGCACGGCCGCGCCGTTGCGCGGCAACTGCGCGAGCTTCATCGTCGCGTCGAAGCGGTCCTCGACCGGCAGCGTGCGATCCATCACGATCGCCTTCAGCGCGGAGCGTTTGCCCTTGTCGCGCTTGGCCATCCGTTCCCGCTTCTTGTTGCGGTTGACCGAAGACGTCTTGGCCATCCTGTCTTACCCTCCGGAACCTGCCGGCACATGCCGGCGGTTTTCCAATTCAGTGTCTCACCAAGGCCGGGCGGAAGATCCGCGCGGCCCCCCTCGTATCCTACGGCGCGAACGGCACGTCGAACTGCTTCAGCAGCGCCTTCGCCTCGGCGTCGGTCTTCGCGTTGGTCACGAACACGATGTCCATGCCGCGAATGGCATCGACCCGGTCGTAGACGATCTCCGGGAAGATGATCTGTTCCTTCAGCCCGAGCGCGAAATTGCCGCGCCCGTCGAAGCCCTTGTTCGCCGGAATGCCACGGAAGTCGCGCACGCGCGGCAGCGCGATCGTCACCAGCCGGTCGAGGAACTCGTACATCCGCGCCTTGCGCAGCGTGACCTTGCAGCCGATCGCGAGACCCTTGCGGATCTTGAAGCCGGCGATGGCCTTCTTCGCCACCGTCTTGACCGGCTTCTGCGCGCTGATCAGCGCCAGTTCCGCCACCGCCGCGTCGAGCTTCTTCTGGTCGCCGGCGGCTTCGCCGACGCCCATGTTGATGACGATCTTCTCGAGCTTGGGCACCTGCATCGGGTTCTTGTAGCCGAACTCCTTTTGCAGCGCCGGGCGGATCACCTCGTGGTAGCGCTTGAGCATCCGCGCGGTCTCGCGCGGCGAGGCCTCTGCCTTGCCGGCGGCGGCCGACGAGACCTGCGTCTTGTCGCCGCCCTTGACCTTCTTGTCGAGCGCGGGGCCGGCCCCGCGCGACGCGCCCGCCTTGGCGGCGCCGCCCTTGGCCGCACCACCCTTCGGCGCGCCGCCCTTCTTCTGGGAATCGCTCATCGCCGTCTCCTCAACTCTCGATCACGTTGCCGGTCGCCTTGGCAACGCGAACCTTGCGGCCGTCTTCCAGCACCCGGAAGCCGACGCGCGTGGGCTTGTCCGACTTCGGATCGATCAGCACCAGATTGGACAGATGGATCGTCGCTTCCTTGGGCACGATGCCGCCGGGCTGGCCGACGCCGCGCGGCTTGGTGTGCCGCTTGGCCACCGCCACGCCCTGCACGACGGCGCGCTGGTCCTTCGGCAGCACTTGCAGCACTTCGCCGCGCTTGCCCTTGTCGCTGCCGCTGATCACGGCGACCGTGTCGCCCTTGCGAATGCGCGCGGCCATCACAGCACCTCCGGCGCGAGCGAAATGATCTTCATGAACTTCTTGGCCCGCAGCTCACGCACCACCGGCCCGAAGATGCGGGTGCCGATCGGCTCCTGCTGCTTGTTGATCAGCACGGCGGCGTTGCGGTCGAAGCGGATCGCGCTGCCGTCCGCCCGGCGCACCGGAAAGCTGGTGCGCACGATGACGGCCTGATGCACGTCGCCCTTCTTGACCTTGCCGCGCGGAATCGCATCCTTGATGGACACGACGATGACATCGCCGACCGAGGCGGTCTTGCGCTTGGAGCCGCCGAGCACCTTGATGCACTGCACGCGACGCGCGCCGGAATTGTCGGCGACATCGAGGTTGGTTTCGACCGAGATCATCTATGCCTCCCTCACGCCTGCACGAGCGCGGGTGCGGCGGAGTCTGCGACGAGCGGCTGCCCGTTGCGCTCCACCACCAGCCAGGTCTTGCGCTTGCTGATCGGCCGGCATTCCTCGATCCGCACCTGATCGCCAATCTTGCAGACGTTGTTCTCGTCGTGCGCCGCATAGTTCTTCGAGCGGCGGATGAACTTCTTGTAGAGCGGGTGCATCACGCGCCGATCGACCAGGACCGTCACGGTCTTGTCCATCTTGTCGCTGGTCACTCGCCCGGTCAGGACGCGCCTTGGCATCGCCCTACTCCCTTCAGGACTGCACCGCGGAGGAGCGTTGCTTCTCCGCGATAATCGTCTTCACCCGCGCAATGTCGCGGCGCACCACACGCACCCGGCTGACGCCTTCGTTCTGCCCGGTCGCCCGCTGGAAGCGCAGGTTGAACTGCTCCTTGCGCAGATCGAGCAGCAGCGCGTTCAGTTCGTCCGGGGTCTTCAGCCGCGCATCCGTCGGCTTCATGCTCTTGGCCATCTCATGCATCTCCGATGCGGGTGACCATCTTGGTCTTGATCGGCAGCTTGGCCGCGCCGAGCGACAGCGCCTCGCGCGCCAGCTCGGCGGCCACGCCGTCGATCTCGAACATGATGCGGCCCGGCTTGACGCGCGCCACCCAGAATTCCGGCGCGCCCTTGCCGGAGCCCATGCGGACCTCGGCGGGCTTCAGCGAGACCGGAACATCAGGGAAGATGCGAATCCAGACGCGGCCGGCGCGCTTCATCGCGCGCGTGATCGCACGCCGCGCCGCCTCGATCTGCCGCGCGGTGATCCGCTCGGGTTCCAGCGCCTTCAGGCCGAACTGGCCGAAATTCAGCGCCGTGCCGCCCTTGGCGAGGCCCTTGATCCGGCCCTTGTGGGCCTTGCGGTATTTCGTGCGCTTGGGGGAAAGCATGTTGCGCGCTCCTTACCGCTGCGGCGCCTGTTCGGCGGCGCGACGGTCCTGCGCCAGCGGATCGTGCTGGAGGATCTCGCCCTTGAAGATCCAGACCTTCACGCCGCAGGTGCCATATGTCGTCTTCGCCGTCGCCACGCCGAAATCGATATCCGCGCGCAGCGTGTGCAACGGCACCCGCCCCTCGCGATACCACTCGACGCGGGCAATCTCCGCACCGCCGAGCCGGCCGCCGCAATTGATGCGGATGCCCTGCGCACCGAGCCGCATCGCCGATTGCACGGCGCGCTTCATCGCCCGGCGGAACGCCACGCGGCGCTCCAACTGCTGCGCGATGTTCTCGGCGACGAGGGTCGCGTCGATCTCGGGCTTGCGGATCTCGACGATGTTCAGCGACACCTCGGACTTCGCCATCTTCGCAAGATCCTTGCGCAGATTCTCGATGTCCTGGCCCTTCTTGCCGATCACCACACCGGGACGCGCGGCGTAGATCGTCACGCGCGGCTTCTTGGCCGGGCGCTCGATCACCACGCGGCTGACGCCGGCGCCGGAGAGCTTGCCGCGCAAATGGTTGCGCAGCTTCAGGTCGTCGTGAAGCAGCTTGGCGTAATCGCGCCCGGCATACCACCGGCTGTCCCAGGTGCGGTTGATCCCGAGCCGCAGCCCGATCGGATTGACTTTGTGACCCATCGGTTACGCGGCCTCCTGCGCCGGCGTCTCGGTCTGTTGGCGTTCGGCGACCACAATCTTCAGGTGGCTGAACCACTTTTCCACGCGCGCCGCGCGGCCGCGACCGCGCGCCTGGAAGCGCCGCATCACCACCGACTTGCCAACCTCGGCGCGGGTGACGACCAGACGGTCGACATCAAGCTGATGATTGTTCTCGGCGTTGGCGATGGCACTTTCCAGCAGCTTCTTCACGTCCTGGGCGATCCGCCGCTTGCTGAACGTCAGCGTCGCGACAGCATCGGCCGCCGAGCGGTTACGGATCAGCCCGGCCACCAGGTTCAGCTTGCGCGGGCTGACGCGGACGTTGCGCAGGATCGCCTGCGCTTGCGTCTCGTCCAGCGCGCGAGGGGTTTTTGGCTTGCTCATGTCAGCCCCGCTTGGCCTTCTTGTCGCCGGAGTGGCCGGTGAACGTGCGGGTCGGCGAGAACTCGCCGAACTTGTGCCCGACCATGTTCTCGTTCACCTGCACCGGCAGGAATTTGTGGCCGTTGTAGACGCCGAATGTGAGGCCGACGAACTGCGGCAGGATCGTCGAGCGGCGCGACCAGATCTTGATGATCTCGTTGCGGCTCGAGCTGCGCGAAGCCTCGGCCTTGTTGAGCAGGTACCCGTCCACGAACGGGCCCTTCCAGACGGACCGGGTCATGGATCAGCCCTTCCCCTTGTTGCGGCCACGGATGATCAGGCGATCCGTCCGCTTGTTGACGCGCGTCTTGTAGCCCTTGGTCGGCTTGCCCCACGGCGTGACCGGATGCCGGCCGCCCGAGGTACGGCCTTCGCCGCCGCCGTGCGGATGGTCGACCGGGTTCATCACCACGCCGCGATTGTGCGGGCGCTTGCCGAGCCAGCGCTTGCGGCCGGCCTTGCCGATCTGCTGGTTGGAATTGTCCGGGTTGGAGACAGCGCCGATCGTGGCGATGCACTCGCCGCGCACCAGCCGGACCTCGCCCGACATCAGCTTGATCTGCGCGTAGCCGGAATCCTTGCCGACCAACTGCGCATACTGCCCGGCGGCACGCGCGATCTTGCCGCCGGCGCCCGGCTTCATCTCGACATTGTGGATGATCGTGCCGACCGGGATCGCGCCGAGCGGCATCGCGTTGCCCGGCTTGATGTCGGCGCGCGGTGCCGACAGCACGACGTCGCCGACGCGCAGGCGCTGCGGCGCCAGGATGTACGACAGTTCGCCGTCCGCGTATTTCACCAGCGCGATGAAGGCGGTGCGGTTCGGGTCGTATTCCAGCCGCTCCACCGTCGCCGGCACGTTGACCTTGCGGCGCTTGAAATCGACTACGCGATAGGACTGCTTGTGCCCGCCGCCCCGAAAGCGGCTGGTGATGCGGCCATGGTTGTTGCGCCCGCCGGTCGCCGCCTGCCCAACGGTCAGGCCCTTGACCGGCTTGCCCTTGTACAGATCGCTGCGATCCACCAGAATGGTGCCGCGCAGGCTCGGCGTGACCGGGTTGAAATGCTTGAGTGCCATTGCTCTATCCCTGCCTTACGCGAGCCCGGTCGACAGGTCGATCGACTGACCCGCCGCGAGCCGCACGTAAGCCTTCTTCACGTCGCTGCGCTTGCCGGGCCGGCCGCGAAACCGCTTGGTCTTGCCTTTGGCGACCAGCGTGTTCACGCCTTCGACGGTCACGCCGAACAGCCCTTCGACCGCCGCCGCGATCTGCGGCTTCGTCGCGTCGATCGCCACGCGGAACACGACGGTGTTCTTCTCGGTCAGCATCGTCGCCTTCTCGGTCACGACCGGGCTGCGAATGACCTGATACATCGCCTCACGCGAGATCACCGCGCGCGGCTTGGCTTTTGCCGGAGTGTCGCTCATGCCAGCCGCTCCTTCAGTCCCTCGACGCCGGCGGCGGTGACCGCGAGCACGTCGTGGCGCAGAATGTCGTAGACGTTGGCACCGACGGTCGGCAGCACGTCGACGCCGATGATGTTGCGGCTGGCCTTCAGGAAGCCCTCGTCCACCGCACGGTCGATGATCAGCGCCGAGGTCCAGCCGAGCGCCTTCAACTTGGCCGCCAGATCCTTGGTCTTCGCGCCGCCGGCGGCGGCATCGAGCACGACGAGCTTGCCCTCCGCCTGCTTCTGCGACAGCGCGGAAATCAGGCCGAGGCGGCGCACTTTCTTAGGCAGGTCGTAGCCGTGGTCGCGCACGACCGGGCCGTGGACGACGCCGCCGGTGCGGAACTGCGGCGCGCGCAGGCTGCCCTGGCGGGCGTTGCCGGTGCCCTTCTGCTTGTAGGGCTTCTTCGTCGTGCCCTGCACTTCGCCCATGCCCTTGGTCTTGTGCGTGCCGGCACGGCGCTTGGATTGCTGCCAATGCACCACGCGCGCCATGATGTCGGCACGCGGTGCGACGGCGAAAATCTCGTCCGGCAATTCGATCGTGCCGGCCGCGCCATTGTCGAGGGTCTTGATGTCCGTCTGCATGTCCGTGCCCCTCAACCCTGCGCCGCTTGCACAAGGGCCGCCGGGTAAGGCGCGTCCTTCGGCTGATCGTGCTTGATCGCGTCACGGACGAGCACGAACCCGCCCTTCGCGCCCGGCACCGCGCCCTTGATGAACAGCAGGCCCTTGTCGGCATCGACGCGCGCCACTTCGAGATTGAGCGTGGTGATCCGCTCGACGCCGAGATGGCCCGCCATCTTCTTGTTCTTGAACGTCTTGCCGGGGTCCTGCCGGTTGCCGGTCGAGCCGTGCGAGCGGTGGCTGACGGAAACGCCGTGGCTGGCTTCGAGGCCGGAGAAGTTCCAACGCTTCATGACGCCGGCAAAGCTCTTGCCCTTGCTCGTGCCGGCGACATCGACGCGCTGACCGACCAGGAAATGCGCCGCACTCAGCGTCGCCCCCGGCTCCAGCACGGCGTCGGCGGCAACGCGGAATTCGGCGAGCTTCGCCTTCGGCTCCACCTTCGCTTTCGCGAAATGGCCCTTGTTCGGCTTGGAGACGTTCTTGACCTTCGCGGTACCCCAGCCGAGTTGCACGGCGGTGTAGCCGTCCGTCTCCTCGCTGCGCGACGCCACCACCTGCACGTTGTCCACGTGCAGGACGGTGACGGGCACATGGGTCCCGTCGTCCTTGAACAGCCGGGTCATGCCCAGCTTCTTCGCGAGCAATCCAGTTCGCATCACTAACTTTCCCCAGAGGGACGCCGGCCCGAAGCAGGCGTCCTTAGGCCAATGGCGGTTTAGAGCTTGATCTCGACGTCCACACCGGCGGCGAGATCAAGCTTCATGAGGGCATCCACCGTTTGCGGCGTCGGCTCGACGATGTCGAGCAGGCGCCGGTGCGTGCGGATTTCGAACTGCTCGCGGCTCTTTTTGTCCACGTGCGGCGAGCGGTTGACGGTGAAACGCTCGATATGCGTCGGCAACGGGATCGGCCCGCGTACCCTGGCACCCGTACGCTTGGCCGTGTTCACGATCTCCTTCGTGCTGTTGTCCAGCACGCGGTGATCGTACGCCTTGAGGCGGATGCGGATATTCTGGTTGTCCATCTCTCAGTCTTCCAGTGCGGGCCGGTCTTGCGAAGCTACAGATCAGGCCGTGATCTTCGCCACCACGCCGGCGCCGACGGTGCGGCCACCTTCGCGGATCGCGAAGCGCAGCCCCTCGTCCATCGCGATCGGCGCGATCAGTTCGACGTCCATCGAGACGTTGTCGCCCGGCATCACCATCTCCACACCTTCCGGCAGATGCACGATGCCGGTCACGTCGGTGGTGCGGAAATAGAACTGCGGACGATAGTTGGTGAAGAACGGCGTGTGACGGCCGCC
>Ga0116226_10000859_pt1 | contig 26466 bp, 21 predicted proteins | sample S1TSphfallax_FD_89692 | JGI IMG/M metagenome (GOLD analysis project Ga0116226, IMG submission 89692) | Host-associated microbial communities from peat moss isolated from Minnesota, USA - S1T2_Fa - Sphagnum fallax MG | ecosystem: Host-associated > Plants > Peat moss > Unclassified | place: USA... | reverse complement strand
TCGGTCGAGCGACAACAGCAGCCACCGGCAGAGTTGCTCGTCCAAGCTGTGATGCCGATTGCACACCGCGGTTTGCGCCATCTGAGTGATCAGGCATTGGGTGTACCGTAGTATCACGGTCAGAAGTTCTCCGTGGCGATTGAACTCGTCCTTCAAGCGACTGCGCAGAAGCCGGAACGCGCTACCTTGGCTCTGTACCACCGCCCGGCTGGGGGTGCTTTCACCGCCTAAGAATAGGGAAACGCCGACTAATCCCTCATTACCCACCACGGAGATCTCGGCTGATGCACCGTTTTCCATCACGTAGAGCAGCGATACGATGGAGTCAGTCGGTAAAAAGACGTGAGTCATGGCGGCGCCCGATTCATAGACCACGGTACCGAGGGGCAGAGGTATCAGTTCCAAGTGAGGAGCAAGGCGTGAGAGTACCTCTGGGGACAGCGCATTGAGGATATGGTTTTGCCGCATCAAGGGCATTACGGACATTCGGCCGCCTATCGGGGGTTTGAGCCCGAACCGCGGGCAGAACAATCCGAATCCTACCGATCTGATCCAATCGGCACTGTGCGCTAGCAGACATAGGAGACAAGCCTGACCCATGCGCTGCCGAGAAGATCGGGCACGGCAGGGTCGTCTTACCGCCGGCCTGACACTCGCTCGTGCCGAACAGAAGGAGGCCGCGTTGAGCTATCGGGCCACCGTGTTGAATGACATCGTCGCGCTGTATCGGGCACTGGGCGGCGGCTGGGAGAAAACAGTGCCGAAGCTCCCAAACCAGGATGTATCGACAACTCCTGCTGCTGACAACAACAGGCGCTAAGACGCGTTTTTCGCGAACCAACCCTCCCAGGAATTCCTCAACCGGTCCAACGTGCGCCGCGGCGCAGAGCGAGCCAACTGGCGAGAGCCACCAGCAAATAATAAAAGACGTCGAGATAGACCTGGAGTGCAATCCCAAGGGGGTAGCTGTGCGGCGTGATGAACTGCGGATCAAAAAAAGCAGTGCCGGGATAAAGGATGGCGGAGCTCTGAGAAATATAATAGAGAGCCGCAAAGCCGCTCGCGGCGACCTCGCGTGAATAGCCGCACGGGGTCCGTGCCCTAACGTACAGACCGTCGATGGCGGATTCTCTAAATTGACGTCTCTCGAATCGTGATCGGCGGACTGCGATCCACGCAGACATGCAGCACGGTTGCCCCGAGAAATTCTAGTTGCCGTTTGCGCAAGGAATATTTTATGAGAAGCACCTCTGTTCGTGCCGTGCGGAATGCCGTCATTGAAACGCTGTACCCCATGATCATCGACGGCAAGAAAATTCGCACCGGCCGCCAGATCGATGTGATCAATCCGGCGACGGGAGCGGTGTTTGCGTCGGCGGCCCGCGCTGATGAGGCGGTGCTCGACGCCGCGGTGGCTGCGGCGCAACGAGCTTTCCCGGCTTGGTCCGCGATGCCGCTGCCGCAGCGCGCCGCGCTGATGCACAAGCTGGCCGATTCCCTGCAAGAGCACGGCGAGGAATTCGCCCGTCTCATCGTGATGGAACAAGGCAAGCCGCTGGCGGAAGCCCGGCACGAAGCCCCGATGGGCGTCGCCATCCTTCGCTACATGGCTGACAATGTCGACTACGCCCCGGTGGTGTTGAAATCGCACGGCGACAAGAAAATTGTCGAGCATCGTCGTCCGCTTGGTGTGGTGGCGGCGATCACCCCCTGGAACGTCCCGCTCGGGCTGCTTTTCGTCAAACTGGCTCCCGCATTATTCGCGGGCAACACGGTCGTTGCGAAGCCCGCACCGACGACTCCGCTCTCCACGTGTCTCCTTGCGGAAATCTGGAACGAGATTCTTCCGCCGGGTGTGTTCAACGTGATCTGCGACGACAACGATCTGGGCGCTGCACTCACCTCGCATCCCGGGATCGCAAAGATCGGTTTCACCGGCTCGACGGCCACCGGCATAAAAGTGATGGCTTCTGCCGCCGGAACGCTCAAGCGATTGACGCTCGAACTGGGGGGTAACGATCCCGCGCTGGTGCTCGATGACGTCGACCCTATCGAGACGGCCCGGCGCGTGTTCACCGCGGCGATGGCAAACGCCGGTCAGGTTTGCTTGGCAGCAAAGAGGATCTTCGTCCCTGTGGGCATGTATGACGTTTTCTGCAACGAGTTGGCCCGCCTCGCCGACGCCACCGTCGTCGGCGACGGCATGGACCCGGCAACGACCATGGGGCCGATTCAAAACGCCGCGCAGTACCACAAGGCGCTTGAATACCTTGAAGACGCGCGCGCGTCTGGAAACATCATTGCCGGCGGCGTGCCCGTCCCGGGCCCAGGCTATTTCATCCGCCCGACCATCGTTCGTGACATCCCCGACAGCGCACGTCTCGTCCGCGAAGAGCAATTCTGCCCAGTATTGCCCGTGCTGTCGTACGACGATCTCGACGGCGCGATTCAACGAGCGAACGCGACTGATTACGGTCTCGGCGCAACCGTCTGGGGGCGCGATCTCAAACGTGCTTTTGACGTCGCGATGCGGATCGAGGCGGGCACGGTCTGGATCAACGAGCATATGGTCTTCGACTTCAGTGTTACGGCTCGCGGCGCGAAGCTATCTGGCTTCGGCGGCGAGCTTGGGCCGGAGGGCTTCAACTCATACACCCAGGGCTACGTCGTCGCACAAGCGAGCGCGTACTAATGACAAATAACGCCAGCTGGCCTAGGAAGACGTCATGAAAATAATCAGTCTCGAAGAACACTACAGGCTACCGGCTATCGAGGAGTTGGCGAAGCCGGACGATCCATACAGGGTGATGAAGAAGGCGCTGACGAACTTGGGGATGTATAAAACCGGCCCGCAAGGCGACTGGCCGGAGGGTATCAACGATCTGGGGGCGGGACGGATAGCCGCCATGGACGCGGCGGGTATCGATGTGCAGATCCTTTCGCACGCCGTCCCGGGCGTGGAGACGGTGGAGGCGTCGATCGCGGTGAATCTTGCCACACAAGCGAACGACGCGGTGGCAGCCGCGATCGCCAACTACCCCGATCGGTTCCGCGGCTTCGCAACTCTGCCCATGCGTGACCCCGCGGCTTCAGCTCGCGAGCTCGAGCGCGCCGTGCGCAAGCTGGGCTTCGTGGGCGCACTGATCAATGGACATATCGACGGACGTTTCCTCGACGACAAATTCTTCTGGCCGGTATTTGAATGTGCAGAAGGGCTCGGGGTGCCGATCTACCTGCATCCGACTTTTCCGCCGAAACCCGTGATCGACGCCTACTACAGCGGCTTCAGTCCCGCGGTGACGTGGGCGCTCGCAACGGGGGGCGGCGGGTGGCACATCGATACCGCGGTACATTCCATCCGTTTGATCCTGGGCGGGGTGTTCGACCGGTTCCCTGGACTGCAGATCATCGTGGGCCACCAGTTCGAAGCGCTGAGTTGGTGGGCGTGGCGAGCCGATTACGTATTATCGCCCAGCCATAGTGGCCTCAAGCGCACCATCAAGGAATACCTGCGGGAGAATTTCTACGGGGGAATCCTTGCCGGCGAGTTGGTCGACCAATCGGCCGGCGAGATGGATAGCGGTTGGAGTCTGGCCAACAACGTCTATCAGGCCATGGTGAACGTGATCGGAATCGACCGCATTGTCTTCACCACCGACTATCCGTACGCCAACATGAAAGCCACCCGGCAATTCTTTGACCAGATGCCCATCAGCCACTCCCACAAGGAGAAGATCGCCCATCTCAACGCCGAGCGCCTGTTTGTGAACATGAAATTGGAACATTGAGACTCAAACTCAATCTCCCCTGTTTCGGAGAGCTTTGAATGCCCTTTAAAGTGCAGATCGGCCCTCCGCAAACCACCATTCATCAGGGCCAGACGGTGTTGATCACGGAGGAAAATGGCCAGGTGATCCCGCCCAGCCAAAAAGGCCTGTATTTTCTCGACACACGTATCGTCAGCGCCTGGGCTGTATATGCCAACGGGGAGACATGGGAGCTGCTGAACGGCGGCGCCATCGCCTACTACGCAGCGCGCATATTTCTGACCAACGGGGAATTCCTGACGCGTGACGGTAGCGTCCCGGCGCGCACGCTGTCGCTGGTGATCAGTCGGGCGATCGATGGCGGCATGCACGAGGACATCGACGTCGTCAACTATGGCCCCAAGAAGGTGAGGTTCAATCTGGAAATAGCGGTACGTTGCGATTTTGCCGACGTCGCCGAGGTCAAAGCGAACAAAATCGTTCGACGGGGACAAATCAATACCTGTTGGGATTCAAAACTTCAAACGTTGCACAATTCTTACAGGAACGAAGATTTCCTGCGCAAGGTCGCCATCACATCCTGCGGTCAGCCCGCCTTGTATGCCAACGGTCGTCTCAGTTATGAGGTCGACCTGGAATCCGGAGAAAGTTGGCATACCTGCCGGCATTATGACCTCGCCGATAGTGCCTCACTGGTTCGCGCGCCCACGGATTGCGTGGCGGAAAACGCCGAAGGCCATCAGGCCGACGTGCTGCGCGAATGGCGTGCAGGCGTCTTGAGCATCAACACGTCGAATGAGGAATTCTACCGCTTCTACCATCAAGCGGTCGAAGATATGGCAGCTCTGCGCTTGCCGAGCAAGAGCAGCCACACCATGGTGTTCATGCCCGCCGCGGGGTTGCCATGGTTCATGGCGCCCTTCGGTCGCGACAGCTTGATTGCGTCCTTGCAGAACCTTTTGATCAATGCAGAATTCGCGCGCGGCACTTTGGAGGTACTGGCAGGTCTGCAGGCCACGGTGCGCGACGATTATCGGGACGCCGAGCCCGGCAAGATCATGCACGAGCTGCGCTACGGCGAACTCGCGCATTTCAAGCTGATCCCTCACACCCCCTACTACGGTACAGCCGACGCAACGCCGCTATGGCTCATCACTCTGCATGCGGCGTGGCGCGCCAGCGGCGACCGAGGCTTGCTGGTCCAACATCTGAAGACGGCGGAGGCTTGTCTGGCTTGGATCGACGAGTTCGGCGATCGTGACGGTGACGGATTTCAGGAATATCAAACCCGATCTGTCGCCGGCTATGAAAACATGGGATGGAAGGATAGCGGTGATGCCGTCGTCCATACGGACGGACGGCTGGTCGACGGCCCGAAGGCCTTGTGCGAGCTGCAAGGCTATGTGTATGACGCCTGGCTGCGCATGGCGCAGATCTATCTTGAGCTGGGCAACGAGGTGCGTGCCAAGCAGCTTCGCGCAAAGGCGGAGGCACTGTTCGCGAAATTCAACGATGCCTTTTGGGACGAAGCGGGGGGCTACTACGCGTATGCGCTGGACGGCGACAAGAAACAAGTTCTATCGGTTGCCTCGAATCCCGGACACTGTCTGTGGTCCGGGATAGTGCCGCGCGATCGGGCAGCGCGAACCGTCAAGCGGCTCATGGCATCGGATATGTGGTCAGGCTGGGGTATCCGCACGCTCTCATCGTCCCACAAGTCGTTCAACCCCTATGCGTATCAGCTCGGGTCGGTTTGGCCCCACGACAATGCGCTCATCGCGCTGGGTTTCAAGCGCTACGGATTTCACGATGAAGCGGCCCAGGTGGCTCGCGCCATCAGCGGAGCCGCAAGCTATTTTCAGGGAAACCAATTGCCCGAGCTTTACGCGGGCACCCGAAAGAAAGACAACAACTTCCCAATTCAATATATCGGTGCGAACGTACCCCAGGCCTGGGCGGCGGGCTCGGCATTCGGGTTGTTGAAAGCCATTCTCGGCCTTGCGGCGGACGTGCCGCGCAATCGTTTATATATCGATCCCGCGCTTCCCGGGTGGTTGCCCGATTTGACGCTATCGAACCTGAAAATCGGCTCGAATACTCTCGCGATGCGATTTTGGCTCGACGGGACGGAAACTCGCCACGAGGTTCTGGAGGGAGACGCCTCTCTCATCGAGCGGCGGCCGTTCGGCGAGGCATGGGATGCGGGTCTCAACTGAACCCAATGTGCGTGTCTGGTGCAATGTGCGAGTCTGTTGCCTAGCGCACCGACCGTTGGTTGGGGCATCTGTATGCTGAGGGCTCTTGAATCGCTGATCGGTTGACGGTCCTTTCACATGGAACTCTGCCCGATCGTGCTTCAGCGTTCCGGTCATTCTTTTTCACAAGGACTCGATATCATGAAAATTACCTATTCCCATGCCGCGACCGCTGTCGCCGCGCTGCTGCTCGGCACCGGCGCCGCCCACGCCGCCGACTATCGGCAGACGATCAACATGTTCAAGAACGCCTCACAGAGCGCGGAGTTCTTCCATAACAGCTACGGCTATGCGGTTTTTCCGGCGGTCGGAGAGGGCAGCTTCATTGTGGGTGCCGCGCACGGCGACGGCCGCGTTTACGCCCACGGCGTGCGGGTCGGTACCACTGCCGTCACTCAATTGAGTGTGGGATTTCAGGCCGGCGGCGAGGCGTACAGCGAGATCATTTTCTTCAAGGACGAACAAGCGTTCGATGCTTTCAAATCAGGCAACTTTCAGTTCGGCGCCGGTGTGAGTGCGGTTGTGATCACGGCGGGTGCGTCGGCGAGCGCGGACACGAGCGGCACACAGGCGAGCGCCAGTGGCGGGCAAAACAATGCGCGCGTTGTCGGTGCTTATAACAACGGCGTCGCTGTTTTTACAATCGCAAAGGGCGGCCTCGAGGGTGGGGCTTCGGTCGAAGGCGAGAAGTTCTCCTACCACGCCAAGACCTGATCGCTGCCGACTACGGCGCGATCGATTCCTCCAAGCCGCCGGCATGACGTGTATTCGACGCAACCGGCGGCCTTCCTTCTTCTTTCTAGCGTGAGAGCTCGCGCAGCGCCGAGCAGGTCGCTGCTCCCATGGCCACCGTTTAATCGGTGCCCAACAACCTGTCGACGATGAGGGTGGCAGCCTGGTCGGGTGTCATCACCGACGTATCGATATGAATTTCGGGCGCAAGCGGCGCCTCGTAAGGACTGTCAACCCCGGTGAAATTGGCCAACTTTCCGGAGCGGGCCTTCTTGTACAGACCCTTCACGTCGCGATGTTCGGCCACCGCCAGGGGTGTATCGATATAGATCTCGATAAACTCGCCGTCCTGCATCATGTCCCTGACCAGCTGTCGCTCTGCCCTGAACGGTGAGATGAACGCGGTGATGACGATCAGGCCGGCATCGGTCATGAGCTTGGCTACCTCGCCGGTTCTGCGGATATTCTCCACACGATCGGCGTCCGTGAATCCCAAGTCCTTGTTGAGGCCATGGCGAACGTTATCGCCGTCGAGCAGGAACGTGTGCCGGTTCATGCGGTGCAGTTTTTTCTCGACGAGATTGGCAATGGTCGATTTGCCGGCGCCGGACAGTCCCGTGAACCACAACACCGCGGGTTTCTGGTGCTTCAGGGCCGCATGCGCCTCGCGGCTGATCTCGAGAGCCTGGCGATGGACATTCTGGCTTCGACGCAAGGAGAAATGCAGCATCCCGGCCGCGACGGTCGCATTCGTCAGTTTATTGATGAGAATGAAAGCGCCGAGCTCGCGATTGGTTTCGTACGGTTCGAATACGACGGGTTTGTCCGTGACCAGGTTTGCAACGCCAATCGCGTTGAGCTCCAGTGTCTTTGCCGCCAGGTGCTCCAGGGTATTCACATCTATCTGGTACTTGGGGGTGTGAACGCTGGCGGTCGCCGTTTGAGTGCCGAGCTTCAACCAGTACTGCCGCCCCACCAGCATGGGCTCCTCAGACATCCACACGATGGTCGCCTCGAACTGGTCCGCGACTTCGGCGGGGGCATCCGCCGCCACGATCACGTCGCCGCGCGAACAATCAATCTCGTCCGCCAGACACAACGTAATGGATTGCGCGGCCACCGCCCGCGGTAGATCGCCGTCGAAGCTCACGATACGGCTGACCTGCGACATTCTGCCTGAGGGCAGCACGCGGATGGCATCCCCCTCTGCCACGCTGCCTGATGCGATCAGTCCCGCAAATCCACGAAAATCCAGATTCGGACGGTTCACCCATTGCACCGGCATGCGGAACGGCAATGCTTGTGCCGCGTTGGCATCGAACTCCACCGTCTCCAGATGCTCGATGAGGGAAGTGCCCTTGTACCAGGGCATCTTTTCCGACAGCGTGGAAATATTGTCGCCACCCAGTCCCGAGATCGGGATGGCCACGAAATCCCGGATGCCGATGCTCGCGGCAAAGGCGCCATAGGTGGTCACGATGGCATCGTATTTCGCCTGATCGAAGCCTACGAGGTCCATCTTATTGACGGCCAGAACGATGTTCCGGATGCCGATCAAATGCGCCAGATAGGAGTGCCGGCGGGTCTGAGTCAGCACGCCCTTGCGCGCGTCGATCAGTATGACGGCAAGATCCGCGGTCGATGCACCCGTGACCATGTTGCGCGTGTATTGCTCGTGCCCGGGGGTATCCGCCACGATGAATTTTCGCCGGTCCGTGGCGAAATATCGGTAGGCGACATCGATGGTGATGCCTTGCTCGCGTTCTGCGGCCAGACCATCCACCAGCAGGGCGAAATCAAGATTCTCGCCCTGGGTACCCACCCGTTTCGAGTCCGCCGCCAGGTCAGCGAGCTGATCCTCAAAGATCATTTTTGAATCGTAAAGCAGCCGGCCGATCAGCGTGGATTTGCCGTCATCGACGCTACCGCAGGTGATGAAGCGCAGGAGGCTCTTGTGCCGATGCTGCTGCAAGTAAGCGTTGATGTCCTCGGAGACGAGATCGTCCGCTTGATAGCTGTTCTCGATCACGGTCTTGGAGCTCAAAAGTAACCCTCCTGTTTCTTCTTCTCCATGCTGGCTGCCTGGTCGTGATCGATGGCACGGCCCTGCCGCTCGGATGTTCTCGTGAGCAGCATTTCCTTGATGACATCCGGCAAGGTGGTGGCCGTGCTCTCCACGGCGCCGGTCAACGGATAGCAGCCGAGAGTGCGAAACCGAATCCATCGCTCGACCGGGACCTCTCCCTTGCGCAGCGGAAAGCGTTCGTCATCCACCATCAACAGCAGACCGTCACGCATCACCGTGGGCCGGGGCGCAGAGAGATACAGCGGGACGATCGGGATGCCCTCGAGATGGATGTATTGCCAGATATCCAGCTCGGTCCAGTTCGATATCGGAAATACCCGGAGGCTCTCCCCTTTGGCCTTGCGGGTGTTGTAGAGATTCCACAGCTCGGGGCGTTGGCTCTTCGGATCCCAACGATGGCTGGCCGAGCGGAACGAGAAGACCCGCTCCTTCGCACGGCTTTTTTCCTCGTCGCGGCGCGCTCCGCCAAAGGCGGCGTCGAATTTATGCAAATCGAGCGCCTGCTTCAGTCCTTGAGTCTTCCACATGTCCGTATGCACGGATGAACCGTGGTCGAATGGATTTATGCCGAGCTTCCGGGCCTCGGGGTTTTGGTGCACGATGAGCTGCATGCCCGAATCGAGGGCCATCCGGTCGCGAAACTCGTACATGGCGCGGAATTTCCAGGTCGTATCGACGTGCAGCAACGGGAAGGGCGGAGAAGCCGGGAAGAACGCCTTGCGCGCGAGATGCAGCATGACCGCCGAATCCTTGCCGATCGAATAAAGCATCACGGGGTTGTCGGATTCGGATACCACCTCGCGCATGATGTGGATGGATTCCGACTCGAGACGCTGCAAATGCGTCAAAGAAATGGCAGCAAGCTCATGGGGATGAACCAATGTCTGATCTCATGATGTATAGGGTCGCCGGATTCTACTATGGTGGCCTTTGAAAGGTGCTGCGCAATCTCACGTCGAACGGTGTTCTGCGGCATCATCATTCTTGAGTTCCGTCGAAAATTGTTCATCAAGCTCCTGGAGCAATTGCTCCAATCCCCTCAATTCCGAGAGAACGTCCGCCGAACGCAGCAAGACAATCTGGATTTCCTCCTTCGACATGAGATTGGGGTCGTTGGTAATCAGCATGGGTGAAATCGCGTGAGTTTGTTCGTCGAATACCGTCAGACCGCGGTCGGAGACATAATGCTGCTGCAGGTAGACATCGCTCCATGATTGCGCGTCTTGATAGTCCATGTAATTGAGTGCGCCGGTCGATTGCGCGGTATGCCATGCGGCATCAGAAAGGCTCGACCAGTCGATATGATACGCGAGGGTCAGATGTTCGAGCTTGGCTCCACTGCGCAACGTGGCCAGCTGCTTGATGTCGTATTCAATCCTGGTCTGATCCTCTCGGACGCTGGTCAGATCCGATGCAAGAATCTTTCGATTTTCCTCCATTTCATGGCGAATGCTGACGCGTGCGATGTGCACCAGATCGCGGTGGTGAAGCCGCTCGACCAAAGCCTCGAGACTCAACGCAATGAACAGTCCGATCGTAATCGTAATGAGATGTATGAAAAAGTCCCGCCAAGTGTGTATCGATTGGTGCGGTGGGTGGATGTCCATGATAATTCTCCGGTAATCTGCACCGTTATGAACGTACACTGGCAATGATGTCAATGCTTGCCGTCGCGGCGCCTCGCGTCGAAAGTGCAGACACGGGCGCGCGGGGCAGGGGATGACACTCCGCCGTCTCGCTCGAGTATGGATGCGGCTGTTCAAGATCGATTGACGCCGCCGCAGACGATGATATTCTGCCCGGCACGTTGATTTCCGACCACGGTCAGATGCACATGCGAGCCGGTTTGTTGATAGTGCTCGGAGTCTTGAGCGTTCTGGCGATCGGGGTGCATCGCGAACGCATGGGTGCGCGACTGCTGCGGTCGGATCCCGATACCCTTGCAGCGGACCCTTCGCTTTATCAATTTGCTCTGGCCGGCGGCAAATCGGTCTTCAACGCTCGTTGCGCCGGGTGCCACGGAGAGGATGGACGCGGAGATCCGGCCCGCGGGATTCCCAATCTGGCGGACGACGACTGGCTGTACGGTGAGGGTTTGGTGAGCGACATCGAGCGAATCGTGATGCACGGCATTCGTTCGAACGATCCAAAAGCGTGGAATCTGGCCCATATGCCCGCATTCGGCCGGGACCGCACCGGGGTGCAAGATGGCGGCTTTCCCTCGTTGACGCCGCAACAAATCCGCGATGTCGTCGAGTACGTTTTGTCACTCGAGGGCCGACCGGCAAGTGCGCCGTCTGCGGAGCGGGGCGCGAAAGTCTACAAGATGGACGGTGGCTGCTATGACTGCCATTCCGACGATGCCCGGGGCAATCCCGCGATCGGTGCGCCGAACCTGGTCGACCGGGTCACCTTGTACGGCGATGGCAGCCGGCAATCCCTCTTCGATTCCATCGCCTACGGACGCAGCGGTGTGTGCCCTGCCTGGGATCGAAAGCTCAGCCCCTTGGCGATCCGTGAAGTGGCCGTCCACGTCTTCTCACTGTCGCACATTGCCCCACTCGACGCTGCAAGACTCTGAGGCCCCATAGCCATGTCGAACTGGCGCGAGCCGAATCGAGTCAACACGAGTCGGTCCATGATTTTGATGGCGGTTGGCGCCGTAGCGGGGCTCATGTTGGCCGGCTACGCTTTGTTCACGGCGCGCGGCACCTCCACGTTATTCGTGCCTCCGGAGGATGTTGCACTGGTGAATCAACAGCCGATCTCCCGCTCTGACTTCCTGCTGCAGCTGCAAACCCTGTTCGGTGTGGATATCGCGCATGCCACGACTGAGCAACGCCGGCAGGTCTTGAATGAAATGATCCGCGAAGAATTATTCGTTCAACGCGGCAAGGAACTCGACGTCGCATCCACTGATCCGGACGTACGCAGCGCCATGGTCAATGCGGTGGAGCTTGAGATAGCCGCTGATGCGATCACGACCCAGCCCAGCGACGCGGCACTGGTTGATTATTACAAGGCGCACACGGAAAAATATTCACGCGAAGGCCTCATGACGGTGCACGACTACGTGTTTCCAAAGGACGCGCTGGATCAGGCGCGGAGGGCGGCGTCCGATCTGAGGTCCGGTCGCGTGCGCCCTGACGCTGTCGCGCAACTGGGTGCCAAGGAATCGCCCATCGTGGGGGATGAGCAATTCTATTTTGCCGCCCGGATACATCTCGGACCGGTCTTGTTTGACGCCGCGCGAGCGCTGGATAACGGCGCTGCGTCAGACCCGATTACCGTGGGCGACACCGTTCATGTGCTTCTCATGACCAACAATACCCGCCCGCTGCCGCTCTCGTTCAGCGAGGCCCGCGACCAGGTGCTGAATGATTTCCGGCGCGACGCGATCAATCACATGCGGCTGGGCGATGAGGCATTTTTGCGCAAGCGAGCGAACATTCTCATCGCCGACGACTTGCGTTGATGTTGATGCGTGCGGTCGTCTTAGGGCTGGCGGCGACGCTCGCGGCGGGCGTTGCCGTTGCCCATACCCGCAGTCAGTCGCATTCCGTTTGGGAAATCAACGGGCAGGAAATCGATCTGGTGATGACGATTCCGACCATCGAAGTGGATCGCCTGGCGAACGGCGGCACTTCGCCCGACGACGAGACGCTCAAGAATTATCTGACGGCGCGGGTATTCCCCTTGGGCGACGGGAAACGCTGTGCGCTCGTGCCACCCGTGGAGACACTGTCCGCCACGCCCGGCTTCCGAAAATTGGATTTTACATTTCATTGCGCGTCAGCCGGCGAATTGAAGATACATTCCGCAGCCTTCGTCGACCTCATCGCCAGCCACACGAATTTCGCGCAGGTACAAAACGCACAAACGGGGGAGTTCACCGAACAACTCATGACCCTCGAGCACCAAACCATCGAAGTGGTGGGCGGCGGAAGCCGCTTGAAGACGGCGCGCTTCTTCGAATTCATCCGTATGGGGACGATGCACATTTTCACGGGCGTCGATCACATGTCGTTCCTTCTAGGACTGGTCCTGATATCCCGCCGCCTGCGCGATCTGGTGTTCGTGGTGACCGGCTTCACCATCGGCCACAGCATCACTCTGGCACTGGCCGTCACGGGCGTGTTGCGTCCGCACGCGGAATACATAGATGCGCTGGTGGCTCTGACGATTGCGCTGATCGGTGCGGAGAACATCGTCGTGCAGACGCAGAAGCCGCGGCCCGTTGCCCTGGCAGTCGCTGCCATGATGTTGCTGATGGCCGTGCTTGGGTGGCTGGGGTTCGGTGCCTTGCCGAGTTTGCTGTTGCTCGGTGCCGGACTGTTCACGGCCAATTACCTGATGATCTCGGGCAATTTGCACGACGCGGGCCGTTTGCGCATGCTGATCACCTTGGTGTTCGGATTGATCCATGGCTTTGGGTTCGCCGCGGATTTGCTGGAGCTGCAGCTGCCGACGGAAAGGTTGTTCGAACTGCTGCTCGGCTTCAATCTCGGCGTGGAACTGGGTCAGCTATCCTTGGTGATCGGCGTCACGCTGTTGGTGATGGCACTGCGGAAGTTTCGGCTGGCGCTGCCGCGTCCCATCGTCGTCGATGTTGCCGCGGCTTTCTTGGTCGGTCTCGGCGTGTTTTGGTTCGTCAGCCGTACTTATGCCGGCTGAGGGCGTGGTGGCGGGGCGCGGCAACGCCCGCTAATGTTTCGCAACGAACGTGTCATTGACCTTGGAGGAGAGGGCATCCAGCAATTCACGGCCGCCAAGATCCGGTCGTTCCTGCTGAAGCTGCTTGATGTAGCGCATTGCAAACTGAGTCTTTGCATAGTCTGTGCCGAACCACGGATTGTCCGCCCGCCAGCTCTTGATGTCGGCACCTTTTGAGCTGTCTGTATCTCTCGAGGTATACGTCGCTGCCGTCCGCGAGGGCTGATTCGCGGCCTCTCGTTCAAGTTGTTTACGAAGACTCTCGTTCTGCAGTCGCATGCTCTCCAACTGCTGCTGAACTTCACGTTGCTGTCGGTCCAGCTGATCCTGGCGTTGCTGTTGTTGTTGAATCTGTTGTTCAAGCTGCTGCTGCAGCCGAATGATCTGCTGATTACCGCGGCACTGTTCCAACACCGGACCGTCCAATCCAGCACAGGCATCTGTTTGTTCGGCGCAAACCGCTCCGGATGAAACCGCGAGACCTAGCAAGAGGCAGGATGCTTTCATCATGGTGTCGAACCTAACTGCAAAGCATGGATGATGCCGTCGAATTGTAGATCGACTGTGCGCCAGCTCAAGACCTCCTATCGACGCTACTCATAAGGAATTCAAACGATGGTGCGTTGAATTCCTCGTTTTACTTTAGCGCGCCCCCATAGCAGTTTTGCGTCACGAGACCGACAGACACAAGATCGCCTTTCAGGCGGCCTCAAAGAGCAATGAAATGCAAACGGTCTCGGGTGGTGGCTGACACGAACGACACGGGGACTTGAAGAATGACAACAATACCTTTGAACCTGGTAGCGCTTCGGATTGTGGGCCAATGGAGGGTGTGGTGAGGCTGCTGCGACTGGGAGTGGCGGCCATCACGTTCGTGCTCGGCGGAGCGGCGCTGATGCTCCTCGCTCAGCCGGCGCGCGCCGTTCCTCCCTTTGCCCGGCAGACGGGCTTGGCGTGTGAGGCCTGCCACACGATGCCGCCCGAACTCACGCCATTTGGCCGACGCTTCAAGCTCAACGGCTACACGCTGACCACAAGGCCGCCGCTGGTCAACGACACCGATGACCACAAGCGCAACACGCTGTGGCTCACCGATCTGCCGGGAATCGCGGTGCTTGCGCAGATTGGCTACGATCACTACAACCGGGCACCGCCGGATACGGGCCAGCCGTATCCCGCCCACGCGCAAAGCGATACATTTCAGTTTCCGGATCAATTCAGCCTCGTGTATGCCGGCGCCGTCTCGGACAAGGTCGGTGCTTGGATGCAGCTGACCTACAACGGGCAGTCCGGCAGCGTGGGTATCGACAATATCGATATCAGGTACAGCGACCACACGTTCGACAACAAGTGGGTGTGGGGCGTCACGGCCAACAACTATCTGACCTTCCAGGACGTCTGGAACGGAATCGGCAGCTATACCATCCCGAACTTCAATACGGTGACCCTGTCGAGCGGCGGCGTCGGCGGCACCGGGACCAGTGGGCCGATCCTCAATGCGTTGGGGCCTGGGGTCGTTGCCGGTCTCGGTGCCTACGCTTTCTGGAATGATTCGCTGTACTTCGAAGTGGCGGCATATCACTCCGCGGTTGCGGGCGGCGGTTCACCGGTCGTTGACAGCGTCAGTCTTGCGGCCAATGGCGGTGCGCTCGATCGTTTCGCGCCGTATGCGCGCGTGGCCTACGAGTACGACTGGGGCTACCAATCGGCTGAGATCGGCGGCAGCGCCCTGTATGCCGACTGGATTCCATCGGTCGGCTACATCTCGGCGCAGCAGCAGTTGGCGGCCAATGCAGCCGGCAATACTTACACACCTGCGCAGACCTTCTATCCGGGAGTGAGCAATCGGTATACCGATCTGAGCGTCGACTGGCAGTACCAGTACAACGGTCAACACAACATCTTCGGCTTTCTCGGTCACGTCACCCACGAGCGCCAACAGAACAGCCGTCAACTGGTGGCGGCCACCTTCACCGGTGCGTCCTCGCCGATCTACTCCAATCCGACCGACACGCTGACGCAGTTCCTGGTCACGGGAGAGTACTTCCGGAATCGTCGCTACGGCGGCCTCGTGAGCTTCACGCGGACCACCGGCACCAACGATCCGCTTGCGAATGGGGGCAACGGCTCACCGGCCAATCAATACGAGACCTTTGAACTCGATTATGTCCCGTGGCTGAACTTCAGGTTCATCCTGCAGTACGACGTTTATCAGGTGGTGGCCAACAACCAGAGCCCCTTCAACTTGAGCAACGCCACCTTTCCCAATTCCCCCGGGTTTACCAATATCAGAGCGGGGAATAACAACACCTGGGTGCTTGGACTATGGATGGACTACTAATGAAGAAGTTCACAACCCACTCGCTCAATGTAGCGGTTGCGCTCGCTTGCACGGTGTTTGGCACTGTTCGCGCGGCCGAAATTTCGGTGCCGCCCGATGCGTCGGCAAGGGACGCCAAGACACTCGTCAGCTTCGCCTGCTCGAAGTGCCATGGTACCAGTACCAATGGGATCAGCATTTCGCCGCTCTTCCCGATCCTGGCGGGTCAGAATTCCATCTACATCCAGGAGCAGTTGAAACTTCTGCGCCAGCATGATCGCGCCGATCCGCATGCGCGGGCGTTCATGTGGGGAATTTCCCACGCGCTGACCGATGAGCAGATTCAAGGCCTGGCAGAGTGGTTTTCCAGCCAGCCCGCCGTCAGCGGGCGTCCTTCGAACAACGCCGCGCTCGCTGCACGAGGCAAAGAGGTCTACGAAAACGGCGTACCGGAACCTCACAGGGTCATCAAATGCATCGAATGTCACGGTGAAACCTCCGCGGGAACGAATAACGTTCCGCGATTGGCCGGACAACACCACGACTACCTGGCATTGCAATTGCACTACTATCGCGACGGGCTGCGAGCGAATAAGCTGATGAATCGAAATGTCAAAAACATCACTGACGATGATATCGCCGCGGTCACGGAGTATATCGGTACTTTATCGGGTGCCGGTGATTCGTCACCCTGAGAGGCTGCCCCTCCATAGGCCACGCCTCCATGCTGCATGGTGCGGGGCATTGACGTCGCACTGTGCCATCGCGTTACTCCTTTTTTGCACCGTCTCGTGCCCTGCGCGATCCGCTGAACAACCGAGCAAGCTGGTCGTTACGGAAGGTCGGTACATCGGTTACGCCACCGTGGCGGATGCTTTGGCGACCCTCAAATCGGAAGGGCTGGCGGCCTTTCCGGGGTCAAACGGCGGCACCTCATTCGTCGAACCAGATAACAAAGTTGCGTGGACCTTTACGGGCAAAGATGACCCCGCCTATCCCTCGGCCGTCAGGTACGTCTATACGATGACCGCCGGGGTGCTGCACGCAGAAGTAACGATCCTTTGCGAGGCATCAGCCGGACGCTGTGAGAAGTTCCGCGGCGATATCCGGGATAACCTCGCACAACTGTCCAAGAAAATAGCGGGAGACGCCTCGGCGAAGTGTCGGGTGGATGACAACACCATGAAGTGCGGCGCGGAGCCGGAACGAAAATAGGCGGGTGTTCACCCGCTGCTTGAATGAGCCGCCTACTGCGTGATTGTCGGGGCGCTGATCGTGGCCGCCGTGGTGGCGTCGGCCGTGGTGGCTTCGGCGGGAGTAGCGGACTTCGGGCTCACCAACTCGGGATAGTCTTGCAGCATGGGGGCGCCGTACAAGGGTTTGTTGGTTCCTTGATGGCACGTCGCGCAATAAATTTTGGGCACATCTCCGGTGGGTCCCAGCCTCTCAGCGGGTAGAAGCGCCTTCAAAGGCAGCATCACGGTGTTGTTGAGGTCACGCACCATACGGATCCCGTACCATGCGGTGGCGCGCTGGGGGGTGCTCATATCCCAATTGTAAAACGCCGCAGTGTAGTGACAGAACGTGCAATTCACACCCAGTGACTCCGACATGACCATCATCAACGAATAGGTGTCCTGGGCTTGGTAGATTGAGTGCCGGTTACCCGATTGAAGCGCGGTTGGGCCAATGACTCGGATGTCGTCGCCGTGCAGTAGATAGTCTGTCAGCGGATCGGTCGGATAAGTCGTATTTGCGGCGCTTGCCGTGGGAGGGCGGCCCGGCTTGATGACGAAAGGTCCGGCGAGAGTTCTGTCCGGCGCCGCATACCAGAGCTTGGCGGGCACCGCCTGGCCGCGATGGCACGTGTAACACGTTACGCCGGTATTTCCCACGTGCGCGCGCCAATCGGTGTTGATGTGTCGCGTCATGCGCAGCATCTCGCGGGCCACCCGCTTGGTGTATTTGTCATCATTGGTGTAGTCGGGCGCGTTATGGCAAAGATTGCATCCCACGTCGGGCGCCACCCAAGCTTTGATCGATAACATCAAGCGCGCGAATTGCTGTTTGCTCAGGTCACCGACGACGTGCACGTTCTCGTAGGTCTCGGCAGCCGTGGGAGGATTGGTGTTCGCCGCGCGCAGCGGTTTTGGATATTGGTTGATGGCGTCGAGCTTGGTCAACGTGCTGTCGCTGAACACCTGTGCGCTGTCCTGGCCGCGGTAACCCCGTTGCACCACGTGCGTCCGGTGACAAGAGGCCAGCCACGGCAGGACCAGAATGACCATACAAAACGCGCGCTTAGCACCCATGCTCTTCCCCCGCCCAGCAACATTCCATAAAACTGATTGAGCACCCCGAAAGTGAATTTCCGGAGCGAATGTCAGAGCCACCCAGGCCGCGACCTCGCGCGGCTCGATTCAGTGGCCGTCAGGTGCCCGCTTTCTTGGCTCCCTTCGCATTCTTATCGGTCCAACCCTGGCAGTAGCAGTGCGTGCATACGTCACCCTCGAGCAGCGCACAGTCGCCGGAGTCGGCGCCGTACGCGCCGGTGCTCTTGGGCGCGAAGTTGATGCAGCCGCTACAATTTTTGCCGTCATCCTCGTTGGGTGTTTCTTGAAAGTAGAAGTCTTCTTTCGCGGATTTGGCCTTCGCGAACACGGGTTCCACCGCGGCCGTGCAGACCGCAATTGCCGCCAGTAGCTTCGTCCCCTTGGCCAAGACCGCACGACGGTCGAACAGGGGTGAGATCGATTTACCGGTCTCATGATCTTTCATAGGCATCTAGTACGCTCCTTTACCGGCCAGGAGGCCGCTTGTTTCGCGGACGAATGCCGCTCTTGTGTGTGTGAACTTTGTGGAGCAAACTTGCTGCAGGTGCATCGGAAAGTAAAACGAGAAATTCAAAGCACCTACGTTTGATTTGCTTATGTGCGGCTACGCAACAGCGGCAGAGAATATCGGGGGGTTGGATATGCGAGGCGCGACGCTTCGTCAGTTGAGGGCATTCTCAGTGGTGGCGCATCATCACAGCTTCGCTCGCGCCGCCCGTCAGCTGAGCTTGACCCCCTCCGCCGTATCCCTGCAGATCAAAGAACTGGAACAGCGTGTGGGGCTGCCTCTGTTTGGCCGCAGCGGGAGGGATTCTTGCTTGACGGCGGCGGGGGAAATTCTGCTGGCGGACGTCAATCGCGCGCTGTCCGCCCTGGATGATGTGTTCAAAAGTGTCGACCGCTTGAATGGCGGCGAGACCGGCGTGGTCTCGGTGGGGATGGCGAGCAACGCCAAGTATTTCATGCCGCGGTTCCTGGCGCGGTTCCATAGCGCACACCCGGGCATAGGGCTGCGGGTAAATGTCGGCAACCGGGAACAATTGCTGCGGCAACTCGAGAACAACGAAGTGGATTTCGCCGTGATGGGTCAGCCGCCGGAAGACCTCGATGTGCGTGCCGAGGTCTTGGCGCCGCAGCCGCTGGGCATTCTTGCCGCACCTGAACATCATCTGGCGAAGTCGCGTGCGATTCCGCCCGCGACCTTGGCCGGCTTTGATTTCATCGTCCGTGAACCCGGCTCGGGCACCCGCGCGGCCATGGACCGCTTTTTTCACGAAGCGCAAATCTCACCGCCCTTTGTGATGGAATTGCCTTGCAATGAATCGATCAAGCAGTCCGTGATTGCCAACATGGGCCTTTCGTTCCTGTCCTTGCATACGGCGCAACAGGAGCTCGAGGCCGGCACTCTGCTGGCGCTCGATGTAGTCGGGTTGCCCCTGGTACGGTGGTGGCATGTCGTCAGCCTGCGGAACCGGGCGATGAGTGACGCCGCGGAGTCGTTGCGCGGATTCATCAGCCAATTCGGCAACGTCTTCATCACGGGGCAGTTCGACGGCACGCGTGACAAGATTCGAGGATCCGGGGCGGCTTTGGAAAAGACTCACTGATTGATCGCTGGTTTGGCCGGCAGAGCAAACGAAAAAACCGCGCCCTGCTCGAGGGCGCCGCTCGCCCAAATCCGCCCGCCATGCCGTTTGACGATCCGCTGGACGATCGCCAGGCCGACGCCGTTGCCGCTGAACTCGTTGGCGGTGTGCAAGCGCTGAAAAACGCCAAACAATTTATCCGCGTACTTCATATCGAAGCCGACCCCATTGTCGCGAACGGAATAGATGACTTGTGCGTCTTCCACCCGGCTGCGCACCTCTATTCGCGGCAACGATTGCTTGGCGCTGTACTTCACCGCATTGGAGAGCAGATTGATCCAGACCTGGCGCAACAGACCCCGGTCGCCATAGGTCATCGGCAGGGGATCCACATCGAAGATCACGGATTTGGGATGGGTATCCGGAGCAAGCTCCTCGACCAGTTCCCGCACCATTGAATCGACGTTCACGTCAATAGATGCCAGCGGCGCGTGACAAAGACGCGAAAACTCGAGCAGGTTGTCAATGAGCTGCCCCATTCTGAGGCTGTTCTCGCGAATGGTCTTCAGCAGCCTGCGGCCCTCATCGTCGAGCCGGTCGGCGAAGTCCTCTTCGAGCATCATGCCAAAACCATTTATCGCGCGTAACGGCGCCCGCAGGTCATGCGATATCGAATAGCTGAAGCTCTCCAGTTCCTTGTTGCTGATCTCGAGTTGCGCGGTCTTCTCCGCCAATACGATTTCGGCCTCTTTCTGTGCGGTGATGTCGCGGCCGCTTCCATGTATCCGGTCGTCTTCCGGCGCGGCGCTCCACTCAATCCAGCGGTAGGTGCCGTCCCGATGCCGATAACGATTTTCGAACTTGGAGAGTTGCGCTGTACCTGCATGGTCGAGGGCCCCCAACGTCTTGGGGTGGTCGTCGGGATGAACGAACTCCAGGATGCTGCGTTCGAGCAACTCGCCGGGCTGCCAGTCGAGAACGGCAGTCCAGGCGGGGTTCACCGCCTTGATGATGCCGTTTTTGGCATCCAACACGACCAACAGGTCTTGGGATCTGTTCCATGCGCCGTCACGCTCGCGAGTTCGTTCGGTGACCCGGGCCTCGAGCGAGTCATTGAGCTCGAGAAGCTTCTGCTCGGCTGCCTTGCGGTCTGTGATGTCCTGGGAAACGCCAACCAGGCCGATGACGTGGCCGCCCTCATCGCGCAGCGGCGTCTTCGTCGACAACCAGGTGCGTATGGTCTGATTGGCGCTGCCTACGCGCTCCTCGAGCACTTCGGTCCGCCCACCGTCCATGATTCGCCGGTCGTTTGCCATGACCGCGACGCCTTGCGCGGCGTCTGCCAGGAATTCCACATCGGTACGCCCCTTGATATCCTCCCAGGCACGGCCGACGAGCTCGAGCGTGGGAGGATTTGCGATGAGCATGCGACCCTCGCGGTCTTTGGCATAGATCAAGCCGGACGCAGTTTCCAAAACCGTGCGCAGGAGCAGGGCGGTCCGCTGCGTTTCCCGTTGTTCCTTGATCCGCCGTGTCACGTCCAGTGATATGCCCGTGAGACGCCGGGCGGCGCCGTCACTCGTTTGCCGCAGTTCTGCCCGAAGCTCGATCCAGCGAGTCTCCTCCCCCCCACCAGCGATACGCACCTCGATGTCCAAATCGGTTCTGGTTTCGACGCAGCGGTCAATGGCTCGCGAAAGCCGCGCCCAATCGTCAGGGTGCAGCAACGACGCGAGTCGTGAAAGACCAAGCGGTTCGTCGGGCGATACTCCAAAAAGCAGATTGAAACCGGCGGAGCATTCCAGCTTGCTCGTGGCGAGATCCAGTTCCCACGTGCCCGTTCGCGTGCGACCCAGGGTGCGCTGCTGCTCCACGAAGGTCATGCTTTGGCCACCGCGGTTGTTGCAATCTGGGTCGATCCCCAAATGCTCAAGACCCGGTCCAACTCCGCCGGCACGATCGGTTTCGTCAGATAATCATCCATTCCAGCGCTCAAGCAACGTTGTTTGTCGCCCTGCATGGCATGTGCAGTCAGGGCAACCACTGTCACGCGATGTGTGCCGATTTCGTCGCGCCGGATTTCCTGCGTTGCCTCGAGGCCATCGAGCACAGGCATCTGCACGTCCATGAAAACAATGTCGAAGTGGTTGCGTGAAACCGCAGCCACCGCGCTGCGGCCATCGGCAACGACCGTCACATGGTGACCACGCTTGTGCAGCATCCGTGTCATGACGAGTTGGTTCACCGGATTGTCTTCGGCGAGCAGGATGTTGAGCGCGGCCGTGATCGTGGGGACCGTTGCCGGAATGCCCCGCTCATGGCTGTTCACGTCTTTATTATCTTCGAGAAGGACCATGACCGCCTCGTCGTTCAAGTGCGGCAACGCTACGTCGGATGTCAATTGGCGCGCCTTTTGATCAACTGCGCCGAATTTGCCGGTGAAATGAAATTGGCTACCCACGCCCGGTTCGCTGTCAAACCAGATGGTACCGCCAAACATCGAGATGAGGCGCCTGCAAATGGTCAGTCCGAGACCGGTACCGCCGTATTTTCGTGTCGTCGAGGTGTCGGCTTGCGTGAATGGCGTGAAAATGGCTTCCTGAAGGTGCTTTGGAATTCCAATGCCGGTATCCGCCACCGTGAATTGCAACTCATGGCCGGCGCCGCAGGATAGCTGCTTGACCTGTATCTTGACGCTGCCCGAGGCGGTGAATTTCACGGCATTGCTGGTCAGATTGAGCAGTACTTGACGCAGCCGATTCGGATCGCCGCTCAGCATGTCGGGAATCAAGGGATCGATCTCGCACGTCAAGCTCAAGTTCTTCTTTTGCGCTGCCAGCGCCAACGTCTTGATCGCACCGTCGAGGCACGCACGGACATCGAATGGCGTAATTTCGAGTTCCAACTTGCCGGCTTCGATCTTGGAAAAATCCAAGATGTCGTTGATGACCAACAGGAGTCCATCGGCTGAAACCTTGACGACTTCCAGATATTCGAGCTGCTCGGCAGTCAGATCGGTGCCGAGACACAATTCGCTCATGCCGATGATGCCGTTCAGAGGTGTGCGGATTTCATGACTCATATTGGCGAGAAATTCGCTTTTCGCGCTGTTGGCCGCCTCGGCCATTTCGCGTGCCACCACCAGCTCACGGGTCTGTTCTTGTACACGCCTGCGCAATGCCGCAGCCCACAGCATCACCAGACAGACCGAAATGACCAGCAGCGCGAGGATCGGCAATACGTGTTGCAGATTCCACCAAGGCGCCGCATGCAGCAGGCGCATGTCCCCGCCGCCGCGCAGGATGATACGGAAGGAGACCGGAACCAGCACGTTGTCGCGATACCAGCTGTGCTCACGTACGACCACCGCAACGCCGGCAACAGCGACGATGCTGTTCATACTTATGTCGCCCGGCAGGCGCTGGTCGTCGAGCTCGGCGATGAAGGTGTTGGTGCCTGATTGCAGCGTCACCAATTGCTGTGTAGGACCGGGCGCGACGCTCAATACGGTGGCGTCCAGTTCGACGAGACGATTGTCGAATTCACCGCTCAAAATCTCTTCGGGTTGGACGCGGTGGGGTCGCAATGGGAACCGCGCACCCGTGGCCTTGATGGTGGTGTCGGTCATCGCTTTGCCATTCTCACCGAGCATGGGGTATCCATAGACATCGATGACATCACCGGGCTCGAACCCGGTCTCGTTGGTGTTGACCTGCACGGCGCCGCTGTCGTCCTCGACGTACAGAGCATCCGATGTACGCGCGGTGACATGGCCGCGGATTCGCACCCGCGAGCTCGTGATTCGGTCGCCGGAATACTGCATGAGTTCCGAGATCTGCCGAATCCGCGTGTCTCGCTCTGCGGTGCCGGCGGTTTGCAACACCTCGATGTCGCGCACTGAATTGATGAGCACCCGATAACCGATCAATTCCAGTTTGTAGGTGTGTATCGTGGCGAATACGCCCCGCACCCGTACCTTTGCGTCGACCAATTTGTTCAACGATTCGAAATCGCCGGTTGCGGCAAGCTGGGCCTTCACGCGGCCAATCGATGTCACCAGGTCGAAGGTCAGGTATTTGTCCGACTTGCCGATGACCGGTCCGACGCGCCCCTCGAGCTCAACCCATGCGCAGTCGTAGGCGCCGGTGGGTGCTATATCGCCGTCCATCTTTCGCGGCGTCGGCCACGCCGCCAGGTCGAGCGCAGTGATCTGCGTTTGGCCAATGACCGGCGCGTAGCCTCCGTCGCGCGTAATTCCGACGACATGAACCCGTTGCCGAGGCGCCAATCGGCCGGGTGCATGACCGCCATCGTCTACATAGATGCCATCGTTGCCGACGATGACGAAGAACCCCTCTCCGGCCGGCTCGAGATATGCAATGGTGGCCACGAGATCGACGGGATAGCCTCGTTCGGCTTGCTTGTTGCCCAGTTCATGAATGGCGGGGATGGAAGTCAGCACCGGAAGGCTTTGGTGTTTGGGCGATTCCAATGCCAAGGGTGCGATTGGTTCCACCGTCGCCCGATGCAGGCTGGTGGTGCCGAAGCGCCGGACCGGCCAGCCGCTGGCTTCGATGGATTGGCCTGGCGAGAACTTGAATGCATCCGTGGTCTCAACTGCCATCGTCATGCCGTCGAACTCCGCAATCAGGGAATTTTCCGACTCCACGTGCGAGACGAGAGCGTCAACCTTGACACGCCGCCCTCGATCAACCCATTGCGGATCCAACACGAGTGCCTTCAGCGAGGGCGCCTTGGGCACCGGCCGGGCGGGGGGCTCCAAAAACTGTATGTCGTTGGAAGTCGCGATCCACACGGCCGGTTCGCTGAGGTTGCCGCCCCCGTCGCTGCGAATGGCCAGCACGCCACGAAAGCGGATCTTGGCGTCTACAAGCGTCGATGAATCAATCGACCCCGCATCAACGACGTACGCGGAAACGGGTTCCCGGGCGCTGATTTCGAGTCGCAGCAGCGAACCTTCCCGATGCGCGGCCCGCACGACGGCGGTCGTCTCGATGAAACGATCTTTGAAGGTGTTCGAGGCGAGAAAGAAGTCGTCCAGTTGAACTTTTTCCGGGTGCGGCATCCCGGAATGTCCGATGCGTTCGATCGAAACATCGCTCAGTTCGACGTCGTGCGAGCCGGCAGGTGATTTCGCATGATTCGAAAGCCGCGCCCTGACGTGCACTTTGTCGCCTGCAGCAGGAAGAAGCGCGGCGGCGGGAACGGGTATCGCCAATGCACCACTGTTGTCCTGAACATAGATCAGGCGGGCCCGTGCATCGACGAACGTGACAACGCCGGATAATTCGACGAGACCCTGCAAATGCAACCCGGTGATATCGGTGATCGCGACGGCGTCCGCGTCCTTGCCGACGAGGTGGCCCCGGTCCAGCACGCGCCAGGACAGCAGAATCAGGAGCAAGGTCGATGCAGCGAGCAACGCGATCAGTGTTTTGGATAGATTCCGCAGTTGCGCCATCGCGATTGGTGCTCCTTCGTCCGCCATACTTTTAACTTAAATGGCGAAGTTGGCAGCGTGAGATGGCGCACCGGCCTGATATCATGCGCCGCAGCATCGGGTCATCCCGACATCGAGGGTTGACGAACTGCGGCCCTGGGAGAAGGTTTACGTGAGCGATTGCAAACCGACACTATTGCTCATCGGCCCGGCCAGGCCGCTCGTGGTGCAGGCACTGGCGTCGGCATTTCAGGTGCGTTTGCTTTCCGAGGAAAAGGATACCGGGACATCGTTTTCCACCTTCGAGGCCATCGCCGCTCTGGATTCCAGTCAAGTGATCGACGCCGCATTCCTGCAGCGTTTTCCCAAACTCAAAATCGTGTCCAGTTTTGGTGTGGGTTACGACCATGTGGACGCCAAGTGGGCGGGCGAGCACGGCATCACGGTCACCAATACCCCGCATGTTTTGGACGACGAGGTTGCTGACACTGCGCTCGGACTGCTGCTATGCACCGTTCGCAAACTGCCCCAGGCGATGCGCTATCTACAGGAGGGATGGTGGTCGCAAGCACCGTTCCCTCTCAGCGAAGCAACATTGCGGGGACGCACCGTCGGCTTGGTCGGCATGGGACGGATAGGGCAAGCGATCGCTCGTCGGCTGCAGGCATTCGATCTGCCCGTGGTGTATCACTCGCGCCGCCCAAACGTAACGGTCAACTACCAATACTATCCGCAACTGCTGGAGATGGCGCGCGAGGTGGACGTGCTGTTGGTCATCGTTCCAGGTGGGGCGGCCACGCGGAATCTCATCAATGCGGAGGTTCTTGCAGCACTGGGTCGCAATGGCATTCTGATCAACGTCGCCCGAGGTTCGGTGGTCGATGAGGTGGCTCTGATTGCCGCTTTACGGGACAAGACGATTTTGTCAGCTGGACTCGACGTGTTCGCCAACGAACCGTTCGTTCCGCGTGAATTGTGCGATATGGAAAATGTAGTATTGCTTCCCCACGTCGGATCGGCCTCGGTGCATACGCGCACGGCGATGGATCAATTGCTGGTGAACAATCTTCTTTCCTGGGCAACCGGCGGTGGTCCTCTGACGCCGGTCGCCGAAACGCCGGTGTAGCCATGACGCAGCGGCGTCGCATTTAACCCCTCATTATTTGAACTGGTCCACAGTTTCCCGCCGGACGCGCCATGCGCTTCGCACGTC
>Ga0116226_10000858_pt1 | contig 26467 bp, 19 predicted proteins | sample S1TSphfallax_FD_89692 | JGI IMG/M metagenome (GOLD analysis project Ga0116226, IMG submission 89692) | Host-associated microbial communities from peat moss isolated from Minnesota, USA - S1T2_Fa - Sphagnum fallax MG | ecosystem: Host-associated > Plants > Peat moss > Unclassified | place: USA... | reverse complement strand
GCGGCTAGCCGATCTTGCCGCCGGCCGAGCCAAGCCAGGGGCGTCCACTATTCACACGGCGCTCCCGCGTCTCCCGCCGGCGCTGCAGGCCTGGCGCTTGTCCCTCCGCACCCCACATAAGTACGGCGACACCCCCCGCACAGCAAATCCTCTTCTCAAAAATACTGTATAAATGTACAGTATCGAAACCTGCCAGCGCATCGCGCTGGAGGCGCGACATGGATCCAATTTGCTCGAAGGAGGGCGCAGCATGCAGGCAACGCTTGCGCACCAGGAAGACATTGTGCCCGGTCTCGCCTTGCCATCCCATCTGGCACGGCGCATCTGGCGCGGCGAGGGGTGGCGTGGTGGTGTCGGGCGTACGGTGCCGACCGGGTATGCGGCGCTCGATGCCGAATTGCCCGGTGGCGGTTGGCCCCTGGGCGGGGTTACTGAGCTACTGCTGGAGCGTGACGGCATAGGCGAGCTGCGCTTGCTGGCCGATCTGCTGGGGCGCCTGACTGTGCCCGATTCCGCCACGCATCAGCCGGGGCGCCATGTGGCACTGGTGGGGCCGCCGTTTCAGCCCTATGCGCCGGCGCTGGCATCCTGGGGCATCGCGCTCGAACGGGTGTTGTGGGTCAGAGCCGAACCGCGTCACGCCTTGTGGGCGGCCCAGCAAGTGCTGCGGCAGTCGGACGTGGCGGCTTTGCTGCTGTGGTTGCCGGCGGCAGGCGCCGATGCGCTGCGGCGCCTGCAGGTGCTGGCGCAGGACAGTTCTGCCCTGACCTTCCTGCTGCGCCCGGCGACGGCTGCCCGTCAGCCTTCACCGGCACCCTTGCGCATCCTGTGCCGAGTGCCGCTGTCTTGCCCGGCGCGCTGCCTGGCGGCGGGTGATCAGCATGCCAGCTGTCTGCAACTCGAGATTCTGAAGCGGCGCGGCCCCTTGGCGACGATGCCGCTGCATTTGCGTTTGCCGCTGGAGCAGGGCACTGGCTGGCCGCTGCCGTCGCCGCTGCCGTCGCCATTGCCACTAGCGCAGCCCCGCTTGATCGATACTACTAGGGAGACCCGCGATGCTGTGGATCGCCGTGACCTTGCCGGATCTGCCGCTCGAAGCGGTGCGACCGCGCTCGCCGTCACCGAGTGAGGCGCAGGTGGTCGCGGCTGTTGCCACTACCGTGATCACTGCCGCCGCCACACACCACCCCGCCAGTCGCACGCAAGCCAGAACGCAAGCCGGCAGCGCCGTCGCGCTGGTGCGGCAGCAGCGCGTGTTACAGGTCGATGCGCAGGCAGCAGCAGCAGGTATCCGCAGCGGCATGTCGCGTGCGCAGGCGCAGGCTTTGCTGCCGGGTCTGTGCCTGCTCAGCCCCGACCCGGCGCGGGTCGAGGCGGCACTGCGTGGAGTGGCGTTGGCGTTGCTACGCTATACCCCGCGTGTGGTGCTGGCTCAGGAACACACCATCCTGCTTGAAGTGACGGCCAGTCTGCGTCTGTTCGGCGGCTTGCGTGCGCTCTGGCGCGCGCTGGCGGCCACGGTCGGCACCTCGGGTTATCGGGCCGCGCTCGCTTGCGCGCCAACGCCCTGGGGCAGTTGGTTGCTGGCCCGGCAGCGGGCGGCGCAAGCGGCCTGGTACCAGGTTGATGCCACCGCCACCGCCACCGCCACCGCGTATACGGGCCGCTACCGGGTCGTGCGCTTGCCCATGCTGGTGCGCCAGCTCGACCGTCTGCCGCTGATGCGATTACCGGCTGCGGCCGAACACGGGCACGCGCTGGAACAGATGGGTTGCACGACGCTGGCTGCGCTGCGCGCTTTGCCATCAGCCGGAGTGGCGCGCCGCTTCGGTGCCGGTGTCCTGCAGCAATTGGCGCAAGCCTACGGCACCGCGCCCGATCCGCGCACCGCGTTCGAAGCGCCGGCGCGCTTTGACGCCAGACTGGACTTGCAGGCCCGGGTCAGTCACACCGAGGCCTTGCTGAGCGCCGCCCAGCATCTGCTGGCCCAGCTTGCCGGTTGGTTGACGGCGCGACATGCCGCGCTGCGCGGTTATACCTTGATCCTGATTCACGAGAAGGCGCGCGGCGGCGCGACCGAAAGCTCGAGCTTGCCGCTGGCCTGGGCCGTGCCCAGTCGGGACCCCGCGCAGTGGGCCTGGCTGCTGCGCGAAACCTTGGCGCGGACCCCGTTGCGAGCTGCCGTAATCGAGTTGCAACTGCAGGCCGACGCAATCGAGTCTTACACCCCGGTAGCCGCGAGTCTGTTTACTTTGCCGGGTCAGGATGGCGCGCAGCAAACCGGCGGCATCGTGCAACTGACCGAACGCCTGAGCGCGCGATTGGGCCGCGAACAGGTTTGTGCCCTGGCCTTGCAGGCCGACCACCGTCCCGAAGCGGCGGCGGGGCAGGTTGAGCCGACGCTGGCACGGGCGGGATCCGGTCGTACATCAGGTCGTGCCGCCCCTGGAACCTCTTCCAAGGCACGCACCTCAAGCCAGCGCCGCCGTACCGTGCCCAGTGCCGACCTGATCGGCGCGGCTCAAGCGCTACGGCCGTTCTGGTTGCTCGATACGCCACAAGCACTGGCGGCGGATGCCATCCGCACTGCCGGCGCACTGCGGCCGACGCGAGGCTGGCGCTTGTTGCAGGGCCCCGAGCGTATCGAAAGCGGGTGGTGGGACGGCGCCGGTGCCACCCGCGATTATTTTGTCGCGCGCGCGGCCCAGGGTGGCCTGGGCTGGATTTACCGCGATTGCGGCAATGGCCAATGGTTTCTGCACGGCTGGTTTGCCTGATGTCGACGCGTCTGCCATATGGGGCCGCGGCAGCGCCGGGCCCGGATCTGCCGACGGAGCCGCCCGCGTATGCCGAGCTGCATTGCGCCAGCAACTTCTCGTTCCTGACCGGTGCTTCGCACCCCGAAGAATTGATCGAGCGCGCGCTCAAGCTTGGCTACCGCGCTCTGGCGCTGACCGACGCCTGCTCACTGGCCGGCGTGGTGCGCGCGCATATGGCGCTTAAACGCTGGCGCGCCGAGCATCCGCACGCGGCACGCTTCGATCTGATACTTGGTACGGAATTGACGCTGAGCGCAGCCGACGGTACGCCCTGGGCCAAGCTGGTGGTGCTGGCCTGCAATCGGGACGGCTATGGCAATCTGAGCGAATTGATCAGTTGGTTGCGCATGCGAGGTGATGGTGGCACCCGCCACTATCGCCTCAGCCCCGACGAATTACGCGCGCCCGGTGGCGCGCAGGCGCATCTGGCCGGCTTGCCCGATTGTCTGTTGTTGTTGGTGCCATCGGCCGAGGCCAGTTTCGCGCATACGCTGGCCTGTGCGCGTTGGCTTGCCGAATTGGCTGCGGGACGTGCCTGGCTCGCGCTGGAATTATGGCAGCGCGGCGATGACGCACGCTGGCTTGCACGTCTGCGCCAGATCGCGGCCCAGAGTGGCCTGCCCTTGCTGGCAGCCGGCGGCGTCTTGATGCATACGCGCTCGCGCAAGCGCTTGCAGGATACCTTGACCGCGATCCGTCTCAACACGCCACTCGCCTCCTGCGGCTATGCGCTGGCCGCGAACGCCGAGCAACATCTGCGCACGCGGGCGCAACTGGCGGCGCTGTATCCACCCGAGACGCTGGCGCAGACATTGGTGGCGGCGCAGCGCTGCCGCTTCTCGCTGGATGAATTGCGCTACGAATATCCGCAGGAAATCGTGCCGCCCGGTTTAAGTCCCAGCGCCTATCTGCGCGAACTGGTTTATCGGGGCGCGGCCGAACGCTGGCCCGATGGTATCGCCGCGCAAAGTCGCAAACAGATCGAGCATGAGTTGGCGTTGGTGGCGGACCTGCGTTATGAGCCGTATTTCCTGACCGTCTATGACATCGTCGCGTTTGCGCGGCAGCGTGGGATTTTGTGCCAGGGACGCGGGTCGGCCGCCAATTCGGTGATCTGTTTTTGTCTAGGCATCACCGAAATCGATCCGGTGCAGATGACCATGCTGGTCGAACGTTTTATTTCGCGCGCTCGCAACGAGCCTCCCGATATCGACGTCGATTTCGAGCATCAGCGGCGCGAGGAAGTGATCCAGTATCTGTACGAAAAATACGGCCGGCAACGCGCCGCACTGGCCGGTGCCTTGATCACCTATCGCAGTCGCAGTGCGATCCGCGATGTGGGCAAGGCGCTGGGCCTGGATCTGGACAGTGTCGAACGCTTGGCGCAGCAACACCAATGGTGGGACGGCAGCGACGACTTCGTGGGCGCCTTGCGCGAGTCGGGTTTGGACCCGGCCGCGCCGCTGACGCGGCATCTGGGGCCGCTTGTCAATCTGCTGCTGGGTTTTCCGCGTCACCTGTCGCAGCACACGGGCGGCTTTGTGATCGCGCGTGACAAGCTGTCGCGGTTGGTGCCGGTGGTGCCGGCGGCGATGGCCGAGCGCAGTGTGATCGAATGGGACAAGGACGATCTCGATGCGCTGGGCCTGCTCAAGGTCGATGTGCTGGCGCTGGGCATGCTATCCGCGCTGCGCCGTACCCTGGCTTTGGTGGCGCAACGGCATGGCCTGCCTGCGCTGAGGATGCGCGATATTCCGCACGGCGATCCGCTGACCTACGAGATGATAAGGCGCGCCGACACCATAGGCGTATTCCAGATCGAATCGCGCGCGCAGCAGAGCATGCTGCCGCGCTTAAGACCCGAGCGCTTCTACGATCTGGTGATTGAAGTGGCCATTGTGCGACCGGGTCCGATTCAAGGCGATATGGTGCACCCCTATCTGCGTCGCCGGCAGGGTTTGGAGCCGGTGGAATATCCGCGCGAAGAGGTCAAGGCCGCGCTGGCCCGCACCTTGGGTGTGCCGATTTTTCAGGAGCAGGTGATGCAGTTGGCGATCATCGCGGCCGGCTTCAGTGCCGACGATGCTGATGGTCTGCGGCGCGCGATGGCGGCCTGGCGTCGCAAGGGCAATCTCAAGCCGTTCCAGGACCGGCTCAGGCAGGGCATGCGCGAGCGCGGCTATGACGAAGTCTTTGCCGAACGTATCTGCCGGCAAATCGAAGGCTTCGGCGATTATGGTTTTCCGGAAAGCCATGCCGCCAGTTTTGCCTTGCTGGTCTATGTCAGTAGTTGGCTCAAGGCGCATGAACCGGCCGCTTTTCTGGTCGGCTTGCTGAACAGTCAGCCACTGGGCTTCTATGCGCCATCGCAACTGGTGCAGGATGCCAGACGCCATGGCGTGACCGTTTATGCGCCCGACGTTACCTGCAGTGACTGGGACACGACCTTGGTGATGCCGGCTGCCGGGTCGGATGCCGCATCTGCGTCCCCCTCTTCGTCCTCCTCTTCACCGGCCATGGCAGGACGTCCCGTGTCTGCCTCCCCACCTTCGATGCTGGCGACCTTGCCGCTGGGGGTCGAGCCGGGGGTACCGAATGGGCTTGATGGACTCAGTCCGCACGGGGCACGTTGGCAGGCGTTGCTGCAGCACTGGCATCAGCAGGCCGGGCGAGCGCCGGCGGAATACGGTGCCGACGGCCCGGCCGTGCGTCTGGGCCTGGCGCTGGTGCAGGGACTGTCGCAGGCCACCGCCGAGCGCATCATGGCGGCGCGTCGGCGCGCGCCATGGCGCGATGTCGAAGATCTGGCCCGGCGCGCCGGGCTGAACCGGCGCGAGCTCGAAGCGCTGGCGGCGGCGGATGCGCTGACCGCGCTGGCCGGACATCGGCGCCAAGCCTGGTGGCAGGTCACAGCACAGCAACCGGTACCGCGCTTATTGCGCGATGCGCCGTTGCCGGAGGACGACCTGCAACTACCGGCCGCACCGGAAGGGCGCGAGATCCTGGCCGACTACCGCAGTCTGGGGCTGACCTTGCGGCGTCACCCGCTGGCGCTGTTGCGCGCCCGCTTGAGCGCGCGCCGCTTCCGCACCGCACAGGAATTGCTCGGCTATCCGCATGGACGCCTGGCCCGCGCCTGCGGCATCGTCACCGTGCGGCAACGTCCGGGCACGGCCGGTGGCGTGATATTCGTGACGTTGGAGGACGAAACCGGCAGCGTCAATGTGATCGTCTGGCCCAAGCTGGTCGAGCGCCAGCGCCAGGTCTTGTTGAGCGCCGCCTTGCTGGGCGTGTATGGAGTTTGGCAGCGCGAAGGCGAGGTGACGCATCTGGTGGCCCAGTATCTGGTCGACGAGAGCCCGCTATTGGGCGGACTCCAGGTATCGAGCCGGGATTTTCATTGAGGGCGGGGCAGCGCAGATATTTGGGGGCTGAACATGGGGGCGGGTCCGAATTTAGAGTTGCACCTCAGGCGCAACTGCAAAAAAACGCCTATAATCGGGTTAACCCTTGTTAGGGTATTCCCTAGTTTGCTAGGGGTGCAGCACCGAATCTTCAGGAAAATACAATGTTCGCCGCACTATTGATGAGTTTGAACACTTGGTTCGAACGTCTGGAACACCAAAGCCGTGATGCCTATCTGGCCGAATCGCACGATATCGTTGAGCTTGAGCACCGCATTCGCGTGCTTGAGTCGGAAAGCATTCGTCCGCTGTAAGCACCGCGTGGCAGGCCAGCGCCTGCGTCTTGCATCTATCGTTTCGGGCTGTGCCTGGGTCATGAGCACCTGGGCTTGGCCCCATGGCGCATGGGCTGCGGCATCCGAGCCCGTCAGCCAGGATTTTGTGGTCGACAGCCGCACCGGCGTGCATGGCGATCGTGGTGGCGTGACCTATAGCACCACGTCGCACGCGCTATCGGCCCAGCCCGCCAGCCCTGCGCGTCCGCCCCGGCCGTTAGCGCCTGCTCGTCCGTCGAGTCCTTCCAGTCCCGCGCAAGCGCCCGACAATACGGTCGACCCGACCGATCCCATCAGCATCCGTCCCATTATTGTGGTGCCGCGCTAGCCACCGACGCCAAGGTCGGATACCCCAGCCATCAGGGTCTTGGCACTAGGCCCCGCGATGTTCGAGCACAAACTTGGCCTGACTATCCTGCCCCAGGGCCTTGACCAGATAAGGCAGGGCCTCGGCCAGTTGCGCATGCAGCGTGTAGGGCGGATTGAGAATAAACATGCCACTGCCGAACAAGCCCATGCCACCCATGGGCGGCGCGCTGACGGTCAACGCGGCGTGCAGCCAGCCTTTGGGTTGCAGGCGCTTGAGCTGGTCCGGAAAACGCTGCGATTCCAGGCGCTGCACCTGCGGATACCAGACCGCATAGGTGCCGGTCGCGAAGCGCTTCAACGATTCGGTCAGGGTAGTCAGGGTGCGCGCATAATCGCGTTTGTCCTCATACGAGGGGTCGATCAGCGTGAGCGCGCGGCGCGGTGCCGGCGGCAGCAGCGCCTTGATGCCTTCGAAGCCGTCGCCATCGAACAACATCGCGCGCCGGCCCAGATCGCTGAAGTTATGGCGCAGCACTTCGATTTCCGTGCTGTGCATTTCAAACAGGCGCAGTTTGTCGGACGGCCGCATCACCTGCGAGGCCAGATACGGCGAGCCCGGGTAGTAGCGCAGCACACCGTCGGGGTTCAACACCTGCACCGCATCGATATAGCTGCGCAGCAGTGCCGGCAGATCGTTGCGCCCCCACAGGCGCGCGATCCCGCTTTCGTATTCGCCGCTTTTGGCGGCGAAGCCTTCGTTCAACGCATAGGCGCCGGCGCCCGCATGGGTGTCGATATACCAGTACGGTTTATCCTTTTGCCCCAGATAGTCGAGCAACTGCACCACGATGCTGTGTTTGAGGACATCTGCGTGGTTGCCGGCGTGAAAGCCGTGGCGATAGCTGAGCATGGTGAACGGCGCGCCATCAGGCGCGAAAACGGGGCAGGGCGGCTATTGTATCGGATCGCCGCGCCCGTGCCCGGAATCCAGAGCGACAGGAGCCGGCCGATTTACTCGTAGTCGTCGCCGACCGTGGTCTCGATCCAGCGCAGAATCTGCGGCGTGATGCGCTCGGCCACTTCGGCTGCCTTCAGATTTTCGGGGATCTGCGACGGACGCGACGCACCGGTGATGACCGTGCTGACGTGCGGATTTTTCAGGACCCAGGCCAGCGCCAGCTGGGCCAGCGTGCAATCGAGTTCGTCGGCAATGCTGGCCAGACGTCCGACGATTTCATTGCGGCCCGGATCAACCAGACGCTCGCGTAGAAACTCGTAGCCTTTGACCTCGGCCCGGCTGCCACTGGGCACACCGTGCCGGTACTTGCCGGTCAGCAAACCTGAAGCGAGCGGGCTCCAGGTGGTCAGACCCAGGCCGATATCCTGATAGAGCCGGGCATATTCATCCTCGACCCGGGTACGGTGAAATAAATTGTATTCGGGCTGCTCCATCACCGGTTTGTGCAGATGATGGCGCTCGGCAATGTCGTAAGCGGCGCGGATCTCGTCCGCGTTCCATTCCGAGGTACCCCAGTAGAGCGCCTTGCCGCGCGTGATGATGTCGCTCATCGCCCATACCGTTTCCTCGATCGGCGTGGCCGGGTCGGGACGGTGACAGAACACCAGATCGACATAATCGAGTTGCAGCCGCTGCAGCGAACCATCGATGGCGTTCAGCAGGTATTTGCGGTTCAGAGTGTGATGCTGATTGGGACCGCGGTTGATGCCCCAGAAGAACTTGGTCGACACCACATAGCTGACACGCGGCCAACCCAGCTCCTTCAGCGCATCGCCCATAATGGATTCCGACTGGCCGCCGGCATAGACTTCGGCGTTATCGAAGAAGTTGACACCGGCATCGTAGGCGATCGCAAGGGACTCGCGCGCCGAGTGACGGTCGACCTGATTGCCGTAAGTCACCCATGAGCCCAGTGACAATTCGCTGACCTGCAGGCCGGAACGGCCCAGACGTCGATAGTTCATGCGTATCTCCCAGGGTAGAGGCAGGCTAGACGGGCACCGGAAGCGACATCTTAATCGGAGCGCGGGGTTTGCGGTTGGACATCTGCGAGGTTGCGCCATGCCACGTAAAAATGCAACTAACGGTCTTGAGGTGGAAGTCACCCACAACGGCCGCCGAGCGGCCGAAAGCCCAGGTCACGCAGTGACTCGGGACCGAATTTTCGTCGATGCGGAACTTTGTTTCGTTATGGCAGGCCATACTAGGGATGTGCGGTGCGTATCCACGTTACACGCGACGACACAACGCGACGACACAACGCGTTGATGACTGCCGGACACGAGCCTGACACACGTCTGGCGTACCACTTCAGCAGGCATCTTTGGCGTATCGCATTGTAAAGACGCAAATTTGGCATGCCCGACGCGGTCATCGAAGCCACTGAGCCGCGCCTGTCCCGTATTAGCCGATTCGACCTGTCGTTCGAATGACTGCTGTGCCCGATCAACCCAGCCACGTTAAGAGGACCTGAATGGATATCGATTCCGTGCTGAACAAAGCTTTTGCCATGCCCTTGACCAGTCCCGCCTTTCCGATGGGCCCGTATCGTTTTGTTGGCCGCGAGTTCCTCATCATCACCTATCGTACCGATCCCGAGCGTTTGCGGGCTGTGGTGCCCGAACCGCTGGAAATCGGTGAGCCGCTGGTGCATTACGAATTCATCCGCATGCGCGACTCCACCGGTTTCGGCGACTACACCGAAAGCGGCCAAGTCATCCCCGTCTCGTTCCAGGGGCAGAAGGGCGGCTATACGCTCGCCATGTACCTCGACGATCATCCGCCGATTGCCGGTGGCCGCGAACTCTGGGGCTTTCCCAAAAAGCTCGCCAGCCCCAAGCTGGAGGTGCACACCGATACCCTGATCGGTACCCTCGACTACGGCCCGGTGCGCGTGGCAACCGGCACCATGGGCTACAAGCATCGCACGCTCGATCTGGCGACTGAACTGAAGCGCCTGCAAGGGCCCAACTTCCTGCTGAAAATCATCCCCCATGTCGACGGCACGCCGCGCATTTGCGAGTTGGTGCGTTACTACCTGCAAGACATTAACCTGATCGGTGCCTGGAGCGGCCCAGCCTCGCTGGAACTGGCTGCCCACGCGCTGGCGCCGGTGGCTGATCTGCCGGTGCTCGAGATCGTCGAGGCGCGGCATCTGGTGGCAGATCTGACATTGGGTCTGGGAGAAGTCGCATACGATTACCTGCCCCATAAATAGGCGGTATGCTGAATGTAATCGCGCCTGACTCGCGCTGCCCGTTGTCGTACTCTCAGGCAAGCCAGTTCGGTGCACAATAACGATCGATAGAAGCGTGCGGCATCAGGCCTGTCACTGGGCTTGCTGTGCCGCGCGGAGTGCTCGATGAACCCCTCTTACTTTTCAGGAGCCTGCCGTCCATGTCAACCAATCAAACCATTTCGAACACTGCGCTGAAGGGTAAAGTCGCTGTTGTCACGGGCGCTGCCAGCGGCATCGGCAAGGAAATCGCGCTGACGCTCGCCAACTCGGGTGCCGCGATTGCCATCGCCGACTTGAACCTCGATGGCGCCAATGCCGTGGCGAACCAGATCATCCAGGCCGGCGGTCGCGCGATCGGGCTGGTGATGGACGTCACCAACGAAGAAGCCGTCAATGCCGGGATCGACAAGGTGGCAGCCGAGCTCGGCTCGGTCGATATCCTGATCTCGAACGCCGGCATTCAGATCGTCAACCCGATCGAAAACTACGCGTACTCCGACTGGAAAAAGATGATGGCGATCCATGTCGATGGCGCCTTCCTGACCACCAAGGCCGCGCTCAAGCATATGTACAAGGATGATCGCGGCGGCGTGGTGATCTACATGGGTTCGGTGCATTCGCATGAGGCTTCGCCGCTGAAATCCGCCTATGTCACGGCCAAGCATGGTCTGCTGGGGCTGGCCCGTGTGCTGGCCAAAGAAGGCGCCAAGCACAATGTGCGATCGCACGTGGTCTGTCCGGGTTTTGTGCGCACACCGCTGGTCGACAAGCAGATCCCCGAGCAAGCGAAGGAGCTCGGTATCAGCGAAGCCGAGGTGATCAAGAACGTGATGCTGGGCGGCACCGTCGATGGCATCTTCACCACGGTCGAAGACGTCGCGCAAACCGTCTTGTTCCTGTCGGCCTTCCCGTCCGCCGCACTGACCGGACAATCGTTCGTGGTCAGCCACGGCTGGTTTATGCAATAAGCCAGGCATGCCGCCCAGCCCTGTCTGGGCGGCGTCGACCGGCCTTGCCACGAGTCGGTATGCCGGCGCGTTGAAACACTTTTCTGAGGGTCATCCATGAGCGGAAACAGAGCGCGTAGCGGCGACCGCCGCAAGCGTGCGGCCAGCGACGTCGGAGACGATGCCGGCATTGACAAAGCAGGGGCCGCGGAACACACCGGCGGCAATGGCAATCACGATGGCAACGGCCATGCCGGGGTCCATACCAATGGCCATCACCGCATCCACCTGCCGAACTATGAAACCGTCGCCCTGGTGCTGCAAGGCGGCGGCGCGCTAGGCTCCTATCAGGCGGGGGTCTACGAAGGATTGGCCGAAGTGGGTATTCAGCCCAACTGGGTGGCCGGTATTTCGATCGGTGCGCTGACCACCGCGGTTATCGCCGGCAATGCACCCGAGCACCGGGTCGAGCGTCTACGCGAATTCTGGGACACCATTTGTGAGCCGCCGATGTCTTCCCCGGCGTTGCCTTTTCTTGAAAAGACGCTGTTCGATACCACCGACAACATCCGCAAGCTGATGGCTACCTTCAGCGCCAGCTCGGCGATACTGCAGGGGCAAAGCGGCTTCTTTACGCCACGCTTTCCGCCGCCTTTGCCGATGGTATCGGGCGATCCGCGCAATGCCAGTTATTACGACACCGCGCCGCTGCGCTCGACGCTGGAGCGTCTGTGCGACTTCGATCGGATCAACTCGGGCGAGACCCGCGTCTCGGTCGGCGCGGTGAATGTCGGCACCGGCAACTTCTGCTACTTCGACAATACCAAGATGACCTTGCGGCCCGAGCATTTCATGGCCTCGGGCGCCTTGCCACCGGGTTTCCCTGCGATAGAGATCGACGGCGAGTTTTATTGGGATGGCGGCCTGGTGTCGAACACGCCACTGTCGGAGGTGGTGCAGAGCACGCCAAGGCGTGACACGCTGGTGTTCCAGATCGATCTGTGGAGTGCCAAGGGTGACGTGCCGACCCATATCGGTGCCGTCGGCGAACGCACCAAAGATATCCAGTACTCAAGCCGCACGCGTTTGGTGACCGATATGTTGAGCCGATCCCAGCATTTTCGACGGGTGCTGCGCGAAGTGCTGGAACGGGTACCGGAGGAAATCCGCCGCGACGACACATGGTGCAAGCTGGCCGAAGAATTATCCTGCAACCGGCACTTCAACATCGTGCATCTGATCTATCGCGACAAAGAGTACGAGACCGAGTACAAGGATTTCCAGTTCGGTGCGCCGACCATGCGTGCGCATTGGCAAAGCGGTTTGGAAGATATCCGCAAGACCTTGACGCAGCCCGGTTGGCTGGACATGCCGCAAGGCGATTCGGCCTTCATCACGCACGACATCCACCGCAACCGTTAAAGACGGCGCGCGCCTGTCTCGCCGTAAAAAAAGCCCTCGCAAGGGGAACTGTCCAACTTCTTGGGGGCAGTTCAACAGTGCGAGGGCTTTTTTGTCGCCGCAGTCGTGTTCAGGCGAAGCGGCTGTTCCGGCGCTAGCGCTTAGTCGAGTACCTTGGCGATCGCGTTGGCGACCGCGTCGATATTCTTGGTATTCAGCGCAGCCACGCAGATACGGCCGGTGCCGACGGCATAGATGCCGAACTCGTCCTTCAGGCGTTCGACTTGCGCCGCGCTCAGGCCCGAGTACGAGAACATACCGCGTTGCGCGCTGACGAAGCTGAAATCGCGCTTGGCGCCATTGGCCTTGAGCTTGGCCACCAAGCTGTCGCGCATGGTGCGGATGCGATCGCGCATTTCGCCCAGCTCGGCTTCCCACATGGCACGCAGCTCGGGGCTGGCCAGCACCGCCGCGACCACCGCGCCGCCATGGGTCGGCGGGTTCGAGTAGTTGGTGCGGATCACGCGCTTCAACTGCGACGTGACGCGTACCGTTTCATCCTTGCTGGTGGTGGTGATGGTCAAGGCGCCGATACGTTCGCCATACAACGAGAACGACTTCGAGAACGAGCTTGAGATAAAGACGTTGAGGCCGGCATTGGCGAACAGGCGCACGGCTGCCGCGTCGGCGTCGATGCCATCGGCAAAGCCCTGGTAGGCCATGTCGAGGAAGGGCACCAGATCACGCGCCTTCACCACTTCGACGATACGCTGCCATTGCTCGGTGCTGAGATCGACACCGGTCGGGTTGTGGCAGCAGGCGTGCAGCACGACGATGGTGCCGGCGGCATAGCTGTTCAACGCAGCGATCATAGCGTCGAAGGCAACGCCGTGGGTGGCCGCTTCATAGTACGGATAGTTGATCACTTCGAAGCCGGCGGCTTCGAACAGCGCGCGATGGTTTTCCCAGCTGGGATCGCTGATGGCGACCTTGGCGTTCGGATTCAGACGCTTGAGGAAGTCGGCGCCGATCTTCAGCGCGCCGGTGCCGCCGAGCGCTTGCGCGGTGACGGCGCGGCCTTCGGTGACGATGGGCGAATCGGCGCCCAACAGCATCTTTTGCACGGCGGCGTCGTAGGCGGCAATCCCTTCGATGGGCAGATAGCCGCGCGGCAAGGCGGCTTCAAAGCGCAGTTTTTCGGCTTCACGCACAGCGCGCAGCAAAGGGATTTTGCCGTTGTCGTCGGTGTACACGCCTACGCCGAGGTTGGTCTTGGACGGACGGGTGTCTGCGTTGAACGCTTCGTTCAGGCCGAGAATGGGGTCGCGGGGTGCGAGTTCGACAGCGGAAAACAGAGTCATTTGACTGCTCGGGAGTGGAAGGAAACAGAATAGGCCATCGGGGCTAGAATAGACGGCTTGGGAGCGCGCTTTGTGAGCGCGAATAGAGCGGGCGACGAAAGGTGCACACCGTGCGTGCAACCGCGTCGCCACCGTGCCACCATCGTGTATCAAGCAGCAAAAACGCGCCAATTGGCGCAAAAAGCCGCGGGCCCCGGGCGATAACCTTATTATTTTAGCGAAGATGACCGATTTGTGCGAGATTTCAGACGGCGCTGGCGAACCGGCGTCCGATTCCAGCCAGGCGAATTTCGTGCATTTCGACGATTCGCCGTACCAGCTGTTTCAGCCCTATCCGCCTGCTGGCGACCAGCCGGAGGCAATTCGTCAATTGGTTGAAGGGGTGGGCGACGGCTTGTCGTTCCAGACCCTGCTGGGGGTTACCGGCTCCGGCAAGACGTTTACGATGGCCAATACCATCGCTCGTCTGGGGCGCCCGGCGATCGTTTTTGCCCCGAACAAAACGTTGGCGGCGCAGCTGTATTCGGAATTCAAGGAATTCTTCCCCAAGAATGCGGTCGAGTACTTTGTTTCCTACTACGACTACTATCAGCCTGAGGCATATGTACCTCAGCGTGACCTTTTCATAGAAAAAGATTCCTCAATCAACGAGCACATCGAGCAAATGCGGCTGTCGGCCACCAAAAGCTTGATGGAGCGGCGCGATGTGGTGATCGTGGCGACCGTGTCGGCGATTTACGGTATCGGTAACCCGTCTGAATACCATCGCATGATCCTGACCTTGCGCCAGGGCGACAAGATCGGCCAGCGTGAGGTAATCGGGCGTCTGATCGCCATGCAGTATTCGCGCAATGAAACCGATTTCCAGCGCGGCACCTTCCGCGTGCGCGGCGACACCATCGATATTTTCCCGGCCGAACACGCGGAACTGGCGGTGCGGGTCGATATGTTCGACGATGAGATCGACTCGCTGCAGCTGTTCGATCCGCTGACCGGGCGTGTGCGTCAGAAGATTCCGCGCTTCACCGTGTATCCGTCGTCTCACTATGTGACGCCGCGCGATACCGTGATGCGCGCGATCGAAACCATCAAGGAAGAATTGCGCGAACGCACCGAGTTCTTTCATCGCGAGGCCAAGCTGGTGGAAGCGCAGCGCATCGAGCAACGCACCCGTTTCGATCTCGAGATGCTGCAAGAGCTGGGCTTTTGCAAAGGCATCGAAAACTATTCACGCCATTTCTCGGGTGCGCTGCCGGGCGAACCGCCGCCCACCCTGGTTGATTATCTGCCGCAGGATGCCTTGATGTTCTTCGACGAATCGCACGTGCTGATTGGTCAGTTCAACGGTATGTACAACGGCGACCGCGCGCGCAAGGTGAATCTGGTCGACTACGGTTTCCGCCTGCCGTCGGCGCTCGATAACCGTCCGCTCAAGTTCGAAGAATTCGAGCGCAAGATGCGCCAGGTGGTGTTTGTCTCGGCCACGCCGGCCGACTATGAAGCCCAGCACACTGGGCAAGTGGTCGAGCAACTGGTGCGGCCGACCGGTCTGGTCGATCCGCAGATCGAAGTGCGGCCGGCGCGTACGCAGGTCGATGACGTGCTGTCGGAAATCCATTTGCGAGTGGCGGTCGGCGAGCGCGTATTGGTCACCGTCCTGACCAAGCGCATGGCCGAGCAGCTGACCGACTTTTTGAGCGAGCACGGCGTCAAAGTGCGTTACCTGCACAGCGATATCGACACCGTCGAGCGGGTCGAGATCATCCGCGATCTGCGCCTCGGCACTTTCGATGTGCTGGTCGGGATCAACCTGCTGCGCGAAGGGCTGGATATTCCGGAAGTGTCGTTGGTGGCCATCCTCGACGCCGACAAAGAAGGCTTTCTGCGTGCCGAGCGTTCCTTGATTCAAACCATAGGTCGCGCCGCGCGTAATGTGAACGGCAAGGCCATCCTGTATGCCGACACCATGACCAATTCGATGACGCGCGCGATCGGCGAAACCGAGAGGCGCCGCGCCAAGCAGGTCAAATACAACGAGGAACACGGCATCACACCGCGCGGCGTCAACAAACGCATCAAGGACATCATCGACGGCGTCTACGATGCCGATGATGCGCGCGCCGAGGCCAAGGCCGAACAGGAGCGGGCCCGTTTCGAGGATATGAGCGAGAAGCAGATCGCCAAGGAAATCAAACGCCTCGAAAAGCAGATGATGGACCACGCCAAAAACCTCGAATTCGAAAAAGCCGCACAGGCCCGCGATCAACTGGCCAAGCTGCGCGAGCGTGTGTTTGGCGCCAACGTCGGCGATCATGTGCAAGGCGCGGGTTAACCATAGGTCGCTCTTCAATTAGCCGCCCACCAGCAGCGGCCGGCCAGGGCCCGAGTCAGGCCCTGGCCGTATAGTCTCTATTACAATCCCGGCATATCCCGGCCATTTATGGCCGGTTACATTGCAATCCGGTGCCGCACCGTGCACCGCGACCCGCTGCGTGCGGCCTGCCGCGCGCGTGGCGTCGCTTATCGTCTAAAAGCCACCCAGGAGAAGGGCAAAAATGGATTTCGTTAAGCGGTATTTCGGTTTCGACGAAGCGGGCACCGACCTGCGCACGGAACTGCTGGCAGGACTGACCACGTTCCTGACGATGGCCTACATCCTGTTCGTCAACCCGGCCATCCTCGGCGATGCCGGCATGCCCAAGAGCGCCGTCTTCGTCGCCACCTGTGTGGTTGCCGCACTGGCCTCGCTGATCATGGGCCTGTACGCGAACTATCCGATTGCCTGCGCCCCCGGCATGGGCCTGAACGCCTACTTCGCTTATACCGTGGTCAAGGGTATGGGTTGGACTTGGCAGGCGGCGTTGGGTGCGGTCTTTATCTCGGGCTGCCTGTTCCTGCTGGTGACCTTGCTGCGGCTGCGCGAGCGCATCATCAACGGCATTCCCCTATCGATCCGGGTTTCGATTACGGCCGGTATCGGCCTGTTCCTTGGCATCATCTCGCTCAAAACTGCCGGTGTGATCGTCGGCAATCCCGAAACCCTGGTGGCCTTGGGCGATCTGCACCAGACCTCGGTGATCCTCGCCATCATCGGCTTTTTTGCGATCGTCACACTGGATGTGCTGAAGGTGCGCGGCGCGATCCTGCTCGGGATTTTCCTGGTCACGCTGCTCAGTTTCTTCTTTGCCGGCAACACCTTTCACGGCATCGTGTCGGCACCGCCGTCCATCGCCCCGACGCTGTTCCATCTCGACATCCGCAGCGCGCTGTCGTCCGGGTTCCTGAATGTGGTGCTGGTGTTCTTCCTGGTTGAACTGTTCGATGCCACCGGTACTTTGATGGGCGTGGCCAACCGCGCCGGTCTGCTGGTTGAAGGCAAGATGCATCGCCTGAACCGCGCGCTGCTGGCGGACAGCACCGCGATCGTGGCCGGCTCCTTGTTGGGGACTTCGTCGACCACCGCCTATATCGAAAGCGCGGCCGGGGTACAGGCAGGCGGGCGCACCGGCATGACCGCGCTGACCGTGGCCGTACTGTTTTTTGCGAGTTTGTTTTTTGCGCCGCTGGCGGGCGTGGTGCCGGCCTATGCCACGGCGCCCGCCTTGTTGTACGTAGCTTGCCTGATGTTGCGTGATCTGGCCCATGTACCTTGGGACGACGCCACAGAAAGCGTGCCGGCAGCCCTGACCACCCTGATCATGCCGCTGACGTATTCGATCGCCAACGGCGTGGCCTTCGGCTTTATTTCGTACGCGATCCTCAAATTGCTGAGCGGACGGGCCAAGCAAGTCAAGGGCATCGTCTGGATCATCGCCGCGGTGTTCTTGTTCCGCTACTTCTATCTGGCGGGCGGCTAAAACCGCGTGGATCTCTACTTCGCGCCTTCGTTTGATGGACGCCCCGACCGCGTTTTATGCGGTCGGGCACGCGGATCTCACATCTCGGACGCGGGGCTGCGGTAACATATTGGCCAGTACCCAGGGCCAGTATCTGCGACCCATACTCGCAGCCAAGCCCGCGGGCCAGCCCATCAACGCGATAGCGAAACATTCGATCCGCCATGTGCGGGTCCTCCATCAGCTCTCAAACCGGGATCCATCATGAAGACCAAATACGCCTTGACCGCCGACGACGCTAAAAAGATTGCCGCCGCCGCCGAGAAGCACGCCTCCGACAACAGCTGGGCCGTGGTGATCGCGGTCGTCGACGACGGCGGCCATCTGCTGCACTTGCATCGCATGGACGGCGTGGCCCCGATCTCGGCCGAAATCGCCACCGGCAAGGGCCGCACCGCAGCCCTCGGCCGCCGCGAAAGCCGCCTCTACGAAGAAAGCATCAAGGGCGGCCGTACCGCCTTCCTGAGCGTGCCGCTGACGGGCATGTTGGAGGGTGGGGTGCCGGTCGTGTATGAAGGCGAAGTGATTGGCGCGGTGGGCGTGTCCGGCGTGAAGTCGGAGCAGGATGCAGAGATTGCTAAGGTGGGGATTGCGGCGGTGGTTTGATTCTACGCGCGATTGATTGCGAGATGGCCGTCCTTGCTTGGGCCGACGAGTGATCAGAAAAAAACCGCCCGTTCTGAACTGCACCCCAAAAGTTGGACACCAGTCCAACCTATGGGGTGAAGTTCACGTGAGGCGGTTTTTTGTTTAGAAATGCAACGCTTAGAACCGGTACGTCGCCCCCACTTCCGCATACCGTCCTTCGTTGTCATTCAAAGAAGGGTCGTACGGGATTTGATACCAGTACTGCATCAGCGGATCAAATGGCGGGGTTCGGTCGAACAGGTTGTTGATGCCGGCGTAGATTGTCCAGTGCTTGAAGCCGGTATAGGTGGCGACCAGGTTGAACTGGCTATAAGACGCAACGCTTCCCGGGACCACAGGCTGCTGCGTTGATGTGAACGGTCCTGTGTATTGGTAGGTCAGCGCCGTATCGAACTTGCGATAGTTCCAGTCCAGCGTCAGATTGCCCTTCCAGCGCGGGAAACTGGCACCAAACGGCTGTGTGATACAACCATCGTTGCCGGCACAATTGATTGTGTCGCCGCCGTCGTCGACATCGAAATGCCAGACATAAGCAAAGTCACCCGAGAGCGTGAAAATGCCATAGTCGGTCGGCTGCGCCTTGCGGAATGTCAGTTCGAAGCCATCGGTGCGCATCGAATTCAGATTCTCATAGGTTGAATCCACATAAGCGATCGAGCCATTCGAATTGCGGTGAACGGCCGGGCTGTTGGGATCGTCGATCTCGCTCTGCACATCGGCGGTGCCGATCACATTGGAGATCACAATCTTGTACCAGTCGATTCCGATTTCGGTGTTTGCATTCGGTGACAGTTCGAAGCCCAGGTTATAGTTCTTGGTACGCTCCGGTTGCAGGTTGGGATTGCCATGAATTTTTTCCGGTATCGCGGTCGACTGCCCGGGGTTGACCGGATTGTAAGGATCCACGAAATCCTGGAATGCATACCCTGTGGTCTGGGACGTTTCGATCAAGGTGGGTGCCCGGAAGCCGCGGTCATACGATGCGTACGCCGTCAACATCGGCACCGGTTGCCAACGCAACGCAAAGCGTGGTGAGTAGGCACCGCCGAAATCGTTGTAGTGATCGTAGCGCCCCGAATGGCTGAACGAAAGTCCGCGTAGCAGCGGGACATCGATTTGATAGTAGGCTGCAGCGACGTTGCGTTCACCATCAACAGACTGAAGGCTGAACGGGATCGACTGGCCGGATGCAGCACCTGCCATCGGGCTGATATATTCGCTCTCGTGCATAAACTGAGCGCCGACACCAAAACCGACGTCGCCAGCAGGCAGGCTGAACAAATTGGCGGTCGAAGCCGTCAGGTCGACAGTCTCAAGCTTGGAAATCGCCTCATTCTCGTCCGTCGTGTATAGACCGTCCAAACCATTGGGCGTCGCGCTTGGATTCGAGAAATCAAACTGTCCGTTCGGCCCCAGGATGTTTTTCAAACCGTCTACGCTGAGCAATCCCGTCTCGTAGTTGTCGACCGTACTCTGGGAGTGGCTGACAGCCGCGGACCAATCCCAATCACCAAACGACGGAGTCGAGAAGGTACCTTTCAAGCCTGTCGCGGCTCGGTAGAAGTTCGACGTTGTTTTCACGGCCATGGGCTGACCCATGAACGTGTAGTTGATGGGCGTATCGGCTCCATTGGGGTTGTACGGATTGTTGCCCGATACGATATTGGACACCGGGCTGAGGCCTCCCGTTGCGGGGTCGAAGGCGGGGGTACCGTCGCCAATGCCGGTGTAGCCTTCGTCCAGGTTCGTGGTGTTGCGGCTTTCCCAGAGATCGGCATATGCCTGTACGTTGTCGGTCAGTTGAAACGTTGCGTGGATCTTGCCGTTCACACGTGTTTCGTCGGGAAGGGCCGTCATGCCGTTAGCGGTGTTGATCGCACACGCGACACCGCTGGACGGCCCACCGATCACCGTGGATCCGGGTACGAGGGAGCCACCGTTCGGACAGTTGCCTTTCCACGAGCCATTACCAAGACCATTCGGCTCCCAGAAATCAGGCGCCTTGGTCAACAGTCCATAAGGTTGATTGGTATAGTCCTCGCCGCTGGTATTTGATCGGTCGGACTGCATAAAGCCATCTTGGTGGAACAGACTCGCGCCTATCGTGACATTGAAGCGGTCGGCATTGAGATCGCCGAAGCCTGCAGTCACGCCAAACTGCGTGGTACCGTTACCACCACCGGTAAGGCCGCCCAGGCTGCCGTCGAGCTGGATACCCTGGAAGTTCTTCTTGGTGATGATGTTGACGACACCGGCGATAGCATCGGAGCCATACTGCGATACCGCGCCCGTCTTCACGATCTCGATTCGGTCGACCATATTCAGCGGGATCGAATTGATATCGAAGAAGGAATCGGTGTCATTGGTTGCCAAGGCGTAGGGCGCGACACGCTGCCCATCGACCAGCACCAAGGTGTACTTCTCACTGAGACCGCGCAGCGCGATCCCTGCGCCGCCTGGCGCGAAATTGACAGGCGTATTTTCAGCGACACTATTCGCCGAATTCGCCGACACATCCCGCAAAAAATCCGTCACGGTGGTCGCGCCGCTATTCTGAATATCCTTGGCCGTAATGGTCTGAACCTGATTAAACCCCACCTTATCCGAACTCTTGATCAGGGACCCCGTCACTTCCACCTTCTGCAACTGCGTCACATGACCGCTTGCCGCGCTGGAGGCGGGCACCGGTGCCGCAGCACCGGTGGTTGGCGCGCTTTGCGCGTAGGCGCTGCTGATAAAGGCGGCCGAGAGCAGCAGCTCGGCGCTCAGGGTTCTGCGAATGGCGCATACCAATGTCTTCTGTTTCACGAATGTTTCCTCTTGCTCGTTGCCTATGGGGAGGGACCGACCGGCGTACAGGCACGGCGTTGGGGGCAGGCGTGGGCTGGCCGGTCCGGGCGTCGCTTATATCGTCCCGAGGGGCTGGACGATTTTTGAAATGACGTGGGCTTAAACGAGCAACCGATATGCCAAAAAAAAGGGTGATATAAAGCGCGGATTGGGAATGTTCTGAATTTTTGCGCTAAGTCCTTGATCGATATCAAGGAATAAAACGATCAATTTGAATCATTTAAATTCTGAACGCGTGAAATGCTAGCGTGTCTATCACAGGCACTTAGTTATCAGTGTGGCGTAAATAAATCATTTAAATGATCCAAATTGATGGATGTTCGCGTTCCGACATCTGCAAACGGCATTTATTTCTAGATGTGCACCAAAGTGGCTTTGGTTGAAGGCCGCGATGGGCGGCCGTCAAGCGCTCGGTAGGGCAACGCCGAAGCCGTTAAATTCACTAATCCGTGATATCGCTGGGCTAGCCGGAAGGCAGCGTCCCATGTTTTCAGCAATCGCATTGCGCGACGCCGGTGCATGAACAAGATTATTCTCAAATTAATGCACCGCTTTGGCGATCATGAAATATCTTTTAATTAAATGCGCCGGATATTTAAGATTATTCTTATTGCATTATTTTAATTGGATTGGGTTCTGATGGCATTGTCCGACTGACTTCCCTATGCGATATCGCCCTCCAAAACAAAAAACGCGCAGCGGTTCGCTGCGCGTTTTTGTTCCCATGGACCTGGCGCTTTCAAGCGCCATCGCCTCCGGTTCGTTCAATGCATCTTGCCCACCGGCGGTCGATCAAGCGGCAACCGGCCGGTCAGCGCAAATTCGCGGATCAGCTTGACGGTGTCGATGTCGGCCTCGCGGTAAGCCGATTTGACGATTTCCAGGGTGCGCTTGTCGTCACCGCCTTCGTTGGCCTGCAAGGTGGTTTCGTACTTGAAGCGAACAAACAGTTGCGCCGGATCCGGCTGCTCTATGGTCATCGTCAGCGAACCGCCGACATAGTTTTCGGTGGCGACGATGTCGTAGCGCACGCTCTCGCCGCGCACGAGGGTCACGCGATCGCGCACGGAGGCAGGGCCATAAGACAACTCGCGCTCGAAGGTATCGCCGTCACGCGACAGGATGGTGCAGCTTTCCAGCCCGGTGACAAACAGCTGAGGTTGTTCGGCGCGCAGCAGTAGACCGGCCCAGACCTGCTCGGGGGTCAGTGTTTCGAGTAGCGGGTTGAGCGGATCGTTGATCTGAACCAGGTGTTCGTATTGCAAGGCGAAATATCCTCTGGGTGGGACGGAGGTGCCGCGGCGAGGACGGCACCGTTCCATGTTAAGCAGCCAGACTGCTATCGACCTTGATGGGCCGGTTCAGCAGTTTATGCACGGGACATGCATTGGCGATTTGCAGCAGGCGCGCGCGTTGCGCATCGTCGAGCTCGCCATGCAGCGTGATACGCCGCTCGATGGTCGAGCCGATGTCGTCGCTGGCCAGGGTCAGACTGACGTCGACCTCGGTCAAAGCCCAGCCTTTGCGGGCCGCGTACATTTTGAGTGTAATCGAAGTGCAGGCGCCCAGGCTAGACAGCAGCAACTCAAACGGCGCCGGGCCGGTATCGCCGCCACCTTCTTCCGTGGGCTCATCGGCAAGCCATTCAAAACGGTCGTTACGATGCGTCACTTGATACGGGGTGGCGCCGATATGCGAGGTGATGCGGGTCATCTAAGCTCCTTGGGGCTTTGGCAGGCACGGGTGAGCCACACTGCGCAGGCGCGACCGGTGTCGCCGACTCTCGTGCACCAGACCCAGACCATGCCGAGCGCGCCTTTGCGCTGATATTAGCACCGACCTTAGCGGTGCCGCATCAATGCTCAATGCGGCCCATGCGGCCGGACTGATAGTCGACCACCGCCTGGCGGATTTCGTCTTCGGTGTTCATCACAAAGGGGCCGTAGCGCACGACGGGTTCGTTCAGCGGCACACCGCCCAACAGCAAAAAGTCTAGCGGCTGCTCTGCTGACGCGGTGACCTCGATATGATCGCCCTCGTTACCGAAGATCACCATCTGGCGCGCACCGGCGTGGATGGGCGTGCCGTGGCTATTGCTGCCGAACACGCCCGAGCCTTCGAGCGGATAGGCGAACACGCGATAGCCCGCCGGCACCGCATGCGTCAACGTGGCGCCGGGCGCGAGCGTGAAGTGCTGGTACAGGATGGGCGTGCGGGTATCGATCGCGGCCTTCACCCCCAGCGCTTCGCCGGCGATCACGCGCACGCGCACGCTGCCGTCAGCGGTGCTGGCAGTGGGAATGCGGTCGGCCGGGATTTCCTGGTAACGCGGCGTCATCATTTTGTCGCGGCGCGGCAGGTTGACCCATAGTTGCAGGCCGTGCATGCGGCCTCCCCGAGCGGCAAAGGCCGGGTCCGGCATTTCACTATGCACGATGCCGGCGCCAGCCGTCATCCATTGCACGTCTCCCGCTTTAAGCTCGCCGCGATGACCTTGCGAGTCGGCATGGGCAAAAGCGCCATCCAACATGTAGGTGACGGTCTCGAAGCCGCGATGCGGATGATCGGGGGCACCCTTGGCCTCGCCCGGCGCGTAGTCGGTCGGCCCCATCTCGTCCAGCAACAGGAAAGGATCGAAATCCATCATCTGGCGGGTCGGAAAAGGGCGGTGCACCACAAAGCCTGCACCTTCCACCGTCCGTTGGGACTGCACCAGGCGGTCCACCCGGCGCGCCTGCGGCTGCTCGGTCGTGATTGAAATATCGGTCATGGCGACTCCGGGGTGGGCACAGACGCAGCGGGGCTGCGAGCCGGCCTCCAGTTTTTGGGAAATACCATCAATACTGCAACATACGGTTATTATAGAAAGCTGGGAGGCCGGTTACAGCTAGGCTGGCGGCAATAGATTGTTCTATTTTTGGAACGATGATGGATATCGACACACATAACTTGAACGACTTGATGTACTTCGCGCAAGTCGTCGAGCACGGCGGTTTTTCGGCGGCCGAACGGGTCCTCGGGATTTCGAAGTCGCGTCTGTCGCGTCGTTTGTCTGAGCTGGAAACGGCGCTCGGCGTACGCCTGATGCAGCGCTCGACGCGCAAGTTGGCGCTGACTGAAGCGGGTCAGATGTTCTATCAGCGCTGTCAGGCCATGTTGACCGAGGCGCGTGGCGCGGTCGACGCAGTTTCGCAATTGCGCGCCTCGCCGCGCGGCAATGTGCGCGTCAGCGTGCCGGTCACCATGTCGCAGATGGTGTTGTCGCAGATCATGCCCGAGTTCTTGACGCGCTATCCGGAAGTGCGGGTCACCATGCATGTGACCAATCGCGTCGCCGATCTGTACGAAGATCCTATAGACGTGGCCTTGCGGGTCCGCTCGGAACCGCCGCAAAGCGCCAACGTGGTGGTGCGGCCGTTATGGCGTACCACGCAGTTGCTGGTCGGCGCGCCCAGCCTGATACAGAAAAATACCGTGCCGCTGCAGCCCAGCGATCTTCTGCAATATCCGACGCTGGATACGCCCAGCTTCGATGGCCGGCATGCATTCCATCTGATTGCGCCGGATGGCACCGAGCATACGGTCGAGCACGAACCGCGCCTGGTGACGGCTGATTTGATGTGTATCCGGGAAGCTGCGCTGGCAGGCCTTGGGATCGCGACCTTGCCCGAGATGATGTACGGCGCGGCCTTGAATAGCGGGCAGTTGTCGCCGGTGATGCCGGGCTGGACCTTGCCGGCGGCGCGCCTTTATGCGGTATTTCTGACGCGTCAGGGCATGGTGCCGGCCGTGCGCGCTTTTGTCGATTTTCTGGTCGAATATCTGGGCGAAGGCCGCGGGCTGTCGTGCGAAAAAGTACCGCCGACCACGGTGGCCCGTTTGAATCAGACCTCGCCGCCACGGCCGAAGGCCCGCGTGTCGGTATAAGTTCGATGCGCGTGCCGGACGCTAGCTTCAGCGACGGCGGCAGCAGGTATCGATGGTGCGCGCGGAGGTGATGCGCAACGGCCGGGCGTCAATCTCGGCGCTGATGCCCAGCTTGCCCGCCAGTGTGTGCAGGGGCGCCGTATCGCCGGTTGAGCACAGTCGCACGGTGGGTGCCAGCGTTGGCGCCTGCGCGAGCAAATCATGTTGCTGCAACAAGCGCTCGAGCTGACGGGCGACCGGGGCTGCGGTATCGATCAGGGTGAGATATTCACCGGCGATCTTGCGGATCGCACCGGTCAGAAAGGGGTAGTGGGTGCAGCCCAACACCAGCGTGTCGGCGCCCGCATCCAGCATTTCGTCGAGGTAGCGTTCGAGCAAGGCCATCAAGGCGGGCGAACCGGTATCGCCGTGTTCGATCGCCTCCACCAAGCCATTGCCCGCCACGCAGACAAAATGACAGTCGCCCGCATGGCGCAGCAGTAACGCCTGGAAGCGTTGGCTCTTGAGGGTGCTGGCGGTAGCCAGCACGCCGGCCACCCGGCGCTTGGACAACAGTGCCGCCGGTTTGACGCCGGGCTCGATGCCGACGATGGGCAGATGCAGATGTTCGGTGTGCTTGCGCAGTTGCTCTATGGTTTGCGCGGTGGCGGTATTGCAGGCTACCACCAGCGCCTTGACCGGTTGCTCCAGCAGCCAGTCGCATACGGCCAGCGAGCGGTCGATGATGTAATCGTCGTCGCGCTCGCCGTAGGGCGCATAGAGTGCGTCGGCGCAATACAACAAGGATTCGTTGGGCAGCAGGCGATAAATCGCGTCGAGCACCGACATGCCGCCGACGCCCGAATCGAAAATGCCGATCGGCGCATCGGCTGCCACGCCGGCTGCCGCACGCGTGGCGGCCAGCACATCGGCGCTGACCACGGCGGGCGCCGCCGCAGCCATGTCGGCGGGCACCCCAGCGCCCGCTTGGGCCGGTTCGAACTCTCGCATATACATAAGCACCTCTATGTCACTACGCGCACTGCCTGAACCGCGCGGATACGCGGATCAGGCTCGCCTGGCTCAAACACACACAAACTCAAAAAGCCGCTTAGACAGTAGCCACCGGAATCTTGCCGATGCGCGCCTGCCATTCCGCCGGGCCGGTTTTATGCACCGAGGTACCGGTGGAATCGACCGCGACCGTGACCGGCATATCCTGCACATCGAATTCGTAGATGGCTTCCATCCCCAGATCTTCAAAGGCCACCACGCGGGCATCGCGGATGGCTTTCGAGACCAGGTAGGCGGCGCCGCCGACGGCCATCAAATAT
>Ga0116226_10000857_pt1 | contig 26474 bp, 25 predicted proteins | sample S1TSphfallax_FD_89692 | JGI IMG/M metagenome (GOLD analysis project Ga0116226, IMG submission 89692) | Host-associated microbial communities from peat moss isolated from Minnesota, USA - S1T2_Fa - Sphagnum fallax MG | ecosystem: Host-associated > Plants > Peat moss > Unclassified | place: USA... | reverse complement strand
TAGTCTCAATCATGGCGGGTGTGGCCTCCTGAAGCGGCGCAAGATGGTTTCAGCAACCAAATCTTACACCAATTCAATGAGTTAAGCTACATCCGCCAGCCCAGCTGCATAATTCGGGCTAACTACTCTCAAGCTGTCGATCCCCGCAATTATCCCTTGTAAAGCGAATTCACGTACGCTCATAATAAATTATGATCCCGTTCCTGCAGCGCCTCGATGCCGCGCGCCACGTCCTGATCGCCGGATGTGGTGGCGGCTTCGATGTCTATACCGGGATACCGATCGCGACCTATCTCAAGGACCGCGGCGCCTCGATCGTCTTCGCCAATCTGTCGTTTTCGAGCCTATGGGATTGTGGCGGGGAGCGTATCGAGCCGAACACCTGGCTGATCGATGCGGCGGCGAAGGACCTGCCCTATTTTCCAGAAAAATGGCTGGCGGAATGGCTGTTGCGGCGTGGATGGGCGGCGCCCGTCTACGCTTTTGCCAAAACCGGCGCGGAGCCGCTGTCTCACGCCTATCGAACCCTGCTGGAGCGGCACCCGGTCGATCTGGTCATCCTGGTCGATGGCGGCACCGATAGCCTGATTTTCGGCGATGAACCCGGCCTCGGCACCGTGGCCGAAGACGCCATCTCGATCATCGCCGCCTGTGCCGCAGCCGGCGATCGGACGCTGCTGGCCGCGCTTGGCTTCGGTATCGACCATTTCCATGGCGTCTCGCACCATTCATTCCTGGAAAATGTCGCGCGCCTGAGCTGCGAGGGCGGCAATCTCGGCGGCCTATCGCTGGTTCAAGGTACGCCAGGCGCCGACGCGTTTCTCGACCTCGTCGATTACGCCAATCTGCGCCAGCCGCGCTACAGCAGCATCGTGTGCAACTCCATCGCCAGCGCCCTCCGCGGCGATTTCGGCAACCATCACGCCACGCCGCGTACGAACGGCACAGAACTCTTCATCAACCTGCTGATGACGCAATACTGGACGTTCGCCGCCGAGCAGGTGCTGAAACACATGGAGTTCGCCCCGCAACTGGCCAAAACCACAGATTTCGCCGAAGCCGCTGTGGTGCTCGAGATGCATCGGGACTTCGTGGACCAACGACCACGCAGGACGTTGCCGTTGTAGGGGGATTGGTGCAGTGGGGGCGCGGTATACTCTATTGCAGTGAACTTTATGCTCGAAACCACTTAAGATCTGGATCGAATGAAATTAATACAGTATGTGTATAGATATAAACCCGAATGGAAAATGATAAAAATGCCTACTCCCGTAAAAAACTTTTCCGTTTTATGCACAAGATCCATAACCATACCTAAATACGATAAACTCTCATAAAATACCATGAGTGATATTACAATGGTTGACAACGGTGGGTCTACAAAAAATATTCGAGACCTTTTCAGCACATCTTCACCATTCACGGAATTATTATTAATGTTAAAAATGGATGAAACTACAATATAACGGATAGCCTCTTCCGAAATAATCAGAATGGCCATGGCTTCTATCGTCGCCTTCAATGTGCTGTGTCGATTTAAGAACGAAAACACGATCAGCGTGAAAATTAAAAACGAAAAAAATAATATAAAAACTGTCTTTATAATATAATTACGATAGATGTTACGTGAGTATTTATACGATCTGCCAAAACTACCAAATGGCCTGATAAATTTTTTTCCACTTGGCATTTCGTGAAGACCAAATGACCTTAACCTACCCTTCAAGAAAGAACTCTTTTACCTGAACTCCCCATGCTGTGAAAGGCAATCCCGACGACGCAGCTACTGAGCAGCGTGAAGATGACTAAGTGTATCGGCAAGGGACATAAAGGGGGCAAAGGACATAAAGGGTCAGACTCATTTGCATAAAGGCGTCAGACTCATTTCGACATAAAGGGGTCAGACTCATTTCTTGACACCAACCATGCCACCAGCGCAACATCCGTCACACTCAGTCCCCCAGGACCTCCCCCATGCCCCGCCTCACCCCCCTGTTCGTGCCCGGTCAGGCGCATCATGTCCTCCAGCGCGGCAATAACCGGCAGCCGATTTTCTTCAGCGACGAGGATCGCGCGCCATTCCTCCGTTGGCTAGGCCGCTGTAGTGCTCAAGATGCACCGCAACTTCGTAGCCCCACGACCACGCAGGGCGTTGCCGTTGTAGGGGGATTGGTGAAGTGGGGGCGCGGTATAACGAAATCGAGTCGATGCAGTCATCAGACTCTCCTTTGGAAAGTGGGAAGCATGGAACTTCAGCCTTTGTATGCGGAATCTTGCTGGCATGACGGACGAGGGCCGGAATTGGCGCATATTTATCATATTGATGCCGGCAGGGGCTTACAGGCGATTGACTACTGGAATCCTGACGGAACCCCTTACTGCGTTATTTTTAAATATGTTCAGGTATATATGTTCACACCCGAAGAGGTATATGGTGGAGACTCATATCCCATCGATCGGGCCGTGACTGGAAATGCAGCCATAATTTCATTTGGCCGATCAGATTGGCTTTTATCGTTTGCGCAATATCACCTTGCCAAGTGTAAGCATTTTAGAATCATGTTCTACGATGAATATCTCGACGTGATTTGCGAAGACATCACCATCCAACCGGGGAAATATTCCTGCGGCGATCCCTCTAAAGGCTAAACGCACTACCGCTGGATAAAACAGTCAGGCGAGGAAAAAGGGGTCAAGAAAAAGGGGTCAGACTCATTTCTTGACACCGACCACCTCTTCCAACCGTTATCCCCTCACCTAATCCCCCGCAGGATCTCCCCCATGCCGCGCCTCACCCGCCTGTTCGTGCCCGGTCAGGCGCATCATGTCCTTCAGCGCGGGAATAACCGGCAGCCGATCTTCTTCAGCGACGAGGATCGCGCGTCGTTCCTCCGCTGGCTCGGTCTGGCGCTCGCGGCGGAGGGGTGTGCGCTGCATGCCTATGTGCTGATGACCAATCATTTCCATCTGCTGCTGACGCCCAGCCGGGAGAATTCCGTCGCGCGGCTGATGCAGTCGCTCGGGCGGCGTTATGTGGCGAGGATCAACCGGGCGCAGGGCCGCACCGGCACGTTGTGGGAGGGGCGGTACCGGTCGACCATCCTCGACACCGAGACCTATCTGCTGGCCTGTCACCGCTATATCGAGGCGAACCCGCTGCGCGCCGGCATGGTCGCGGCGGCGGGCGATTATCGCTGGTCGAGCTATCGCCGCAATGCCGAGGGCAAGGCCGATCCGCTAGTGACCGCGCATGAGATTTATCGCGCGCTGGGCGGCTCGGCCAAAGCGCGTCAGACCGCCTATCGCGCGCTGTTCGAGCAAGGCATTGATGGCGCGGTTCTGGAGACGATCCGCGACGCGACCAACCGCGGTTGGGTCCCCGGCAGCGAGGCGTTTCGCACCCTGATCGCCGAAACGCTCGGCCGCACCGTCGATCCGCCGCGGCGCGGGCGACCGCCGAAGGTTGGGGAGATGTGAAACGGCGAAATCGAGTCTGACCCCATTATGGCCGGTGATTACCCGTTCCGCCGCGCCGCCTCGGCTGCGAACACAGCGAGCGTTTCTTCGCTGACGTGATGTTCGACCCCTTCGGCATCGGTATCGGCGGTTTCGGGGCTGACGCCGACGGCGATCAGGAAGTCGCGGACGATGCGGTGGCGGTCGCGGGAGCGTTGGGCGAGCGCCCTGCCCTTGTCGGTCAGCAGGATCGAGCGATAGGGCCTGGCGGTGACGAGGCCGTCGCGGATCAAGCGGCCGATCGTCTTGGTCACGGTCGGCTGCGACACCCCCAGCATCTCGGCCATGGCGACGGTGCGCGCCTCGCCATCGGCGGCGATCAGTTCGGCGATCAGCTCGACATAATCCTCCGCCACCTCGGTCTGGCGCGCTTCGCGGGCGCGGACGAACCGGTTGAGGCTGGGAGCGTTGATCGGGCTGGGCGCCGTGGCGCGCGACGGTGTCATCGTATCATCTCTATTAGGGAGACCGGTTCGGCTCGGCAAGCGCTCTTGCTTCTGTGGAGAGAGTAAATTAACCATTAGCAGCTACACTTCTCGCCTTGTAGACAGAGAGGCAGCGATGACGTCTCAGCCGGCCGCCTTGGGTCATGCGTCAGTCGACCCCACGATCGTCGGCGATATCAAACGAGCCAGTCAGTCGGCTCATGTTGATTTCGCCTTCATGATTGCCGAGGCGGCGCAGGAAAGCGGTTTCCAGCCCGACGCCAAAGCCTCGACAACCAACGCAACAGGTCTTTATCAATTCATCGATTCAACATGGCTGTCCGCGGTCAAGATGTGGGGCGGCAAATATGGCCTCGGCCAATATGCCGCGAAGATCACGCTGAGTGAGAGCGGCCATCCCACAGTAGCGGATCCGACAGATCGCCAGACCATTCTGGATCTGCGCAAGGACCCGGCGATTTCGGCCGAACTCGCCGCCGAACTCGCCAGTTCCAATAAATCTGAAGTGGAACGCGCGCTCGGCCGCACGGCGAGTCCGACAGATCTCTATCTCGCGCATTTCCTGGGCGCGCACGGGGCCACGGAATTCGTGCGCAAGATCCAAAGCGATGGCGGTGCCAACGCGGCCGAACTGCTCCCGGCGGCCGCTGCGGCCAATCATTCGGTGTTTTATGACGATAGCGGCCAGGCCAAAAGCGTCTCGCAGATCTATCGCAATTTCGCTGACAAGCTGGAGCGTCAGGTCACTCAATATGCCAGCGCCACCGGGGTCAGCAGCTTTACCGCGGCGGAAGCGCTGGCCATGGCGCCACCGGCGGATCAGCTTAAGACCAATAGCGGGCCGCTGCTGGCGACCATGAATGTCCTGGCGCTCGCGGCGATGAAGCTCATGGGCAAGCACAAAGAAGAAGACCGCCCGGCCACCCCGCCGACACATCGCAAGCCGGCCGAGACGACGGCTTAGAACGGCAAAATCAAGCTTGTTATCTTTCCCTTCCCCTTGCGGGGAGGGTGGCGCGCCAGCGACGGGTGGGGGGATGTCGCCGGGCGCACCTGAACTAACTAAAGATCGCAGCCGCACCAACCCCACCCGTCGCTCCGCGCCACCCTCCCCATAAAGGAGAGGAAAGATTTACCCGTGCCGTCCCTTAATACGTGAAGCTAAACGCATAGACTTTATTGTCGCCAGCGACATAGAGCCTGCCTTCAGCGGCGAGGATCGTGCTGAAATGGTGTAGGCCTGACATCGCATACCCGCCGGCACTGCCAGGATAGATCTTGGCGCCGGTCAATGCGTCGAAGCCATGGAGCTCGTTATCGCCTTCGGCGCCGGTTACCCAGACGATGGGATCCGATGTAGTGGCGGTTGTCATTATCGGCGCGCCACCGCCGCTCAGCGCCGTCGTCCAGGCGCAGCTCAGCGAAGGTGCGGTCTTGTCGGTCACCCGCAGCATCGTGAGGCCGGTGCCATTTTGGCTATGGGGACAGAACTGCGTCGTCGCATCATACTGCGCGGCGACGTAGGTCGCCGACGCTGTACTGACCGCCGCGATTGCGGTTCGAATCGGATTTGGCGATACCGTAGCAGTCACGAGGTTGCCGCCGACACCACCCAGCTTGGCGCGATCCGCCAGATAGGCGTTGCCGTCCTTACCCAAGCCGATTAGTAGCGACGCTTGCCCGGTCTTAGTCGGGACGATGATCGGCACCGGGCTGGTCCCGCCGATATCCCGATCACCATCGTCGAGCAGCTTCCAATTGGACGGCGTGAAATAATCGTTGGTGTTGGACTCATGCGCGAGATTAAGGGGCAGGCGCACCAACGCTTCGCCGTCGGCCCAGCTTGTAGCCCCTTCGGTATTTCCGGTCGCTGCAAAGAGCGATGCCCCGTCATAGGAAACCCCGCCGACGGCCCAGATCCCGCCGGCCTGGCCCCGTGTTGACCAAGCGCCAAAAACAGAATGGCTGGCGGTATGCACGCCGACGACCCAGCCATGATACGATCCGCAATCGCCGGCAAGCCCGCCGAACGGCACGTAAAGCCTACCATCGACAAAGGTAAGCGCACCGCGTTCGCCCTGAGCGAGTGGCGCGAACGTCTGGCCAACCTTGGCCAAGGCAGTCCGGACATTAATCGGCCACCCTGCCCGCGGAGCCCCGTTCGCAACATCAAGCGCAAACACAATATGTTGAGGTCCAGCGGGATCTGTTACTTCGGCATCGCCATAAAGCGTATCGGTCGCGGGATCGATCACCGGTGTCCCAGTAATGCCCATCGGATCGATATTCCCGCACGGCAGACTGCTGAGCGGCACCGGCGTGCCGACCGTGCGCTGCCACACGATGGCGCCCGTAACGGAGTTCAGCGCATAAACAATATTGGACTCGGTCGCGACAATAATAAGCCCGGTCGATGCGCCGGCGGGTCGCCAATAGAGTGGCTGCGCATAGACATTACCCTCAAAATTGCCCTGAAATTTCGTATCCAAGGTGGCGGTCTTCGCAACGGTCAGCGTCAGGCCCGGCATAGCGTAGAGACCGTTATGATCACTGTCGGCATGGTAGTTATAGACGCCAACCTGCCCCGCCAGGGCGATTGCCGGAAAACCCAGCAATATCGCTGCCATCATACTTTGTCGGATCATGCCGTGATTCCTTCCGGACGTGGCTGCGAAGATGCGCCTTCTCCAATAAATCAGCCCGACCGGGCTCAATTCAAGGGAGCGATTGCCACAAGCGCCGACATAGGCGCGCATTCTGCGCAAAGCCGGCGCGATGCGGCAGCGCTGGCGGCGCGCGGCCCTCATGGCTAGTGTAATGGTCCTGTCACGCCATCCCGGAGCGCCCAAACCATGTCGACCGATGCCAAGCCGAGTTTCGATTGGGCCGATCCGCTGTTGCTCGATCTGGAACTGTCCGAAGACGAGCGTATGGTGCGCGACGTGGCGCGCGATTGGTGCCAGGAACGATTGCTGCCGCGGGTCCAGTCCGCGTTTCGTCATGAAAGCTTCGACCGATCGGTGTTCACCGAGATGGGCGCGCTGGGGCTGTTGGGTTCGACGATCGAGGGCTATGGCTGCGCCGGGACAAATTATGTGACCTATGGCCTGATCGCGCGTGAGATCGAGCGCGTCGATTCCGGGTATCGCTCGATGGCGAGCGTGCAATCCTCGCTGGTCATGCATCCGATCTTCGCCTTTGGATCGGAAGAGCAGCGCCAGAAATATTTGCCGAAACTGGCGACCGGCGAATGGATCGGCTGTTTCGGCCTGACCGAGCCGGATCATGGCTCGGATCCCGGTAGTATGGTGACCAGGGCGCGGCGGACCGCAAGCGGCTATGTGCTGAACGGCGCCAAGATGTGGATCACCAATTCTCCGGTCGCCGATGTGCTCGTCGTCTGGGCCAAGACCGATGACGATGTGATCCGCGGATTCATCCTGGAAAAGGGCATGAAGGGCCTGTCCGCACCGAAGATCGAGGGCAAATTTTCGCTGCGCGCCTCGATCACCGGTGAGATCGTCATGGATGAGGTCGAGATTGGCGAGGAGCAGATGCTGCCCCATGCGCGCGGGCTGGGCGGTCCGTTTTCCTGTTTGAACAGCGCGCGCTATGGCATTGCCTGGGGCGCCATGGGGGCGGCCGAATATTGCTGGCATGCGGCACGGACCTACGTGCTCGACCGCAAGCAATTCGGCCGGCCGCTCGCCGCGAACCAGCTGATCCAGAAGAAACTGGCCGATATGCAGACCGAAATCGCGCTCGGGCTCAGCGCCGCCTTGCGCCTCGGACGCCTGAAGGATGCCGGCAAGGCGGCACCGGAAATTATCTCGATGCTGAAGCGCAATAATTGCGGCAAGGCGTTGGACATTGCCCGCGTCGCGCGGGACATGCATGGCGGGAACGGCATCTCGGATGAGTATGGCGTTATCCGGCATGTGCTTAATCTGGAGGCCGTCAACAGTTACGAGGGCACCCACGACATCCACGCGCTCATCCTGGGACGGGCGCAAACCGGTATCCAGGCGTTCTTTTAGGCGCGGCAGCCTTAACCGAAGAAGCTCGGTCAGGCTGCCGGTGTCGAAATACGGGGCAAGACCCGGTTACCGACATCGACGATATGGGTCCAGAACCGATCGAGCCGGCGCAGCGTGATATTTGCCGATTCGATCGCCGGCTGATCCACCGGCGTATCGCCGAGCGCATGTGTATGACGATCATGCATCGCATCCAGCTTCTCGCAGAGATCGAGACCCTTTTGCGACAGGCGGACTCGCACGGACCGCCGATCATGGGTCGAGCGCTCCAGCACAAGATAGCCGGCATCGACCATTTTCTTGACGTTGTATGAGACATTCGAGCCGAGATAGCAGCCGCGCAGCGTCAGCTCACCGACAGTGAATTCATCGCTGCCAATATTGAACAGGATCAGCGCCTGGACGTTGTTAATGTCTAGGACACCGAGACTATCCAGCTCGGTCCGGACAAGTTCGAGAAACTGCCGATGCAATCGCTCGACCATCGCGATGAGGTTCAGATAGGGTTCTCTCATGGCTCCCTGCAACACTGTATCAATCATTCGATAGTGGCGAAATATGATTAAATTTTAGCTAATTAATTTGTCGACTATGATGGATGAAATCGTACCGTCAAGCGAGACCGAGTTCCACTTCTCCCGCCGACAGCGGGTCGAATAGCGCATCGATAGAGGAAGACGTTACTTCCTCCCACTTTTCAGGTATCCATCTCGGTCGATTATCCTTATCGACGAGAATAGACCGGACTCCTTCCCGGAAATCGGGCTGAGCCGTCAGCCGAATCGCCAGGCGATAATCGAGCGCCAATACCGCTTTGATCGGTAAAGTCTTAGCTGCGCGGAAGAGGCGCAGCGTGACAGCGAGGCTGGTTGGCGATGCACGTCGGACCACATCCAGCGCTTCCGCGGCCCAGCTCTCAGGCGCCGACGCCAGCCCATCGTGGATTGCACCGATTGTTTCGGCGGAAAACAAGGCATCAACCCGGGTCTGTCGTGAGAGCAGATCGGATCCACCCGGATCGGCTGCGTAGCGACTGAGAATAGCGTTCAACGCCGCATGATCAAGCCGCGACTCGATGGCCAGCGCCTCGATTAGCGCGTCCATCGACGACGCCTCTATATGATGTGTCGCCAAGCCCAGCGCCTTCAGATCCCCTGCCCTCAGCCGCAGCCCGGTCAGCGCGATATAGACGCCAAGCTCCCCCGGCAACCGGCTCAGGATCCAGCTTGCACCCACATCCGGAAACAGACCCAGCACGGTTTCCGGCATGGCGAGCAGCGTCCGCTCCGTGCTGACGCGATAGCTACCATGGAGCGATAGACCACACCCGCCACCCATCGTGATCCCGTCGATGAGCGCGATATAGGGCTTCGCATAGCGATGGATCCGATAATTCAGCGCGTATTCCGCGGCAAAGAAGGCCCGGCTCAACGCCGCTGCCTCGGGCCCCGGCGGCGCGGTGCCGACCGCCCGGACATCGCCGCCCGAACAAAAGGCACGGCCCCCTGCGCCGCGGATCAAAACCGCATCGATCGCCGCATCCTGCTCGAACCGGTCCAACGCGGGGCGGATCGCCTCGATCATCTCCAGCGACAATGCGTTCAGCGCCTTAGGCCGAGTAAGCGTGATCAGCCCCAGCCGCCCAGCCGTTTCGATTGCAACGTGGTCGGACATGCGTTTCTCCCTTTGGCCAACAAACTAAAGCGAAGCCGCACGACGCTTCAATCTTCGTCGCCACGATTGTCAGCACAGTGTAACGCGCGCTAGGATTCGCCAAACACGTAAGGAGAACACGCCATGCCATCCCACCTGATCGGCGCTTTCCCGCGGACGCGCCTGCGGCGCAATCGGCGCGATGCCTGGTCCCGGCGTCTGGTGGCGGAGCATGTGCTGAGCGCCGCCGACCTGATCTGGCCGGTGTTTCTGCAGGATGGCAACGGGCCGCGGGTCCCGGTGCCGTCGATGCCCGGTGTCGAGCGGCTGACCATCGACCAGCTGATCCCGGCCGCCGCCGAGGCGCGCGACCTCGGCATCCCGGCGATCGCGCTTTTCCCGGCGACCGACCCCGCGCTCAAGACCGAGGGCGGGATCGAGGCGTGGAACGAGGAAAATCTCGTGTGCCGCGCCGTGCGCGCGCTGAAATCCGATGTGCCCGGCATCGGCGTGCTGTGCGACGTGGCGCTCGACCCTTACACAACCCACGGCCATGACGGGATCTTCCGTGATTCCCACGTGATCAATGACGAGACCGTCGAGGCGCTGGTCCGCCAGTCGCTGGCCCAGGCGCGCGCGGGGTGCGATATTCTGGCACCGAGCGACATGATGGATGGCCGCATCGGCGCGATCCGCGATGCGCTGGATCAGGCCGGGTTCGATGGCGTGCGGCTGATGTCCTATGCCGCGAAATATGCCTCGGCCTATTACGGCCCGTTCCGCGATGCAATCGGCTCCAAACGCGGCAACGCGCCGCTCGACAAGCGCACCTATCAAATGGACCCGGCCAACACCGCGGAGGCGCTGCGCGAAGTCGCGTTCGATCTCGCAGAAGGCGCCGATATGGTGATGATCAAACCCGGCCTGCCGTATCTCGACATCGTTCAGCGCGTGAAACAGGAATTCCAGGTCCCGACCTACGCCTATCAGGTGAGCGGCGAATACGCGATGCTGCAAGGCGCCATCGACCAGGGCTGGATCAGCGATGCGGCCGTGCTGGAAACCCTGACCGGGTTCAAACGCGCGGGGTGCGACGGGATTTTGAGCTATTTCGCGGTATCGGCGGCGAAGCGGTTGAAAGCAGGGTGAGGGATTTCGCTCCGGGGCAAACGCGGTCTTTACGGGTTGTCGCGGATAGACTATCGATAGTGGTATCCGCGTAACCGACGCAAGCATTTTCGCGTCTCAGGATGGATTTTCCGATATGACGCTTCGCGCGTTGCTTGGCGCCGCATTGTTCACTGCCGTTCTGATGATCCAGGGCCAGAGCGCCCTCGCCAGCGATACGGTGATCCAGCGGTTCGGTACCGCACCGGATGGAATGGGGCCTTTCTCACCGCTGGTCGCCGATGCGAGCGGCAATCTGTACGGTGCCGCAGAACGAGGCGGGAAATACGGTCAGGGCGTAGTGTACGAGTTGTCACCGCCGACGGCGACGGTCTCGACCTGGACCAAATCCACGATCTATAGCTTTCCCCCAAGCAGAGGCATAGGTAAACCGCAAGGCTCGCTTGTGACAGGGCCAAATGGTATTTTGTATGGCACGGCAGCCTCAGCCAATGGCTGCACTTTGTTCCAATTGTCTCCGCCAGCCGCTGGGGCGATCGAGTGGCAAGAAACTGATTCTTATAATTTTAACGGACAGAACAGCAGCGACTGCGCTGGTTTAGTAATCGGCAGGTCCGGCGGTACGTTGTACGGAACCCTGCCTGAAAGCAACACGGCGAGCAATGGTGCCGTCTTCACGCTTACGCCGCCTGCACTGGGTTCGACTACTTGGATAATGACAACAATTTACAAACCTGGCGATTGCGCGAAATCGCCAACCGGATCAATAGAAAATCTTCTTTTGGGGCCTGGCGGGGCGTTTTACGGAAGGACATATTCTTGCGGAAAATTCGGTTTCGGCTTTGTGTTCAAACTGACGCCGCCGAGCATCGGCCAAACGGCCTGGATCGAAAGCGATATCTATGACTTTATTGATAATACAAGTGACTTTAGTCCTTTAGTCATCGCCGAGAATGGCGTAATTTATGGTACGGGATCGGATAACCCGATAGCTGCTCTAACGCCGCCTGCCAGTGGCCAAACACTGTGGACACTCAACAATATCTATACGACGCAAATCAAGGGCGTCGACCTAAGTCAGATCCTATCATTAAACGTAGGTGCAGGCGGTTCGCTCTATGGACTCGCCACTAGCCGCGAAGCTTATGGCTCTGGCTTCGGTTTCGCTTTCAGACTGTCGCCGCCGGCTAAGGGGCAAACCTTGTGGCGCTGGACCGCACTATATAGTTTCACCGGCGCAGATGGCAGCTGCTTTACAAATTTGATAAAGGGATATAGCGGCTTGTTATATGGCGTCGCCTGCAGCGGCGGGCCATCTGGCTACGGCACAGTGTTCAGCCTTGGCCCGCCAAGTTCCCCTGAAGCAGAGTGGATTGAAACGCCCCTCTATAATTTCGCTGGTGTCGCCTCCGTTTCTCCAACTGCAACGTTGACTGGTGACGGAACGGGCGCACTTTATGGCTTTGGCTCATTAGCAACCATCTATGGTGGAGACGTCGACGATGGGTCTTCCGAAAGTGCAGCAGTTTTCAAGCTCACGCCACCCAGCCAGGGCCAATCCGCTTGGGCATATGAACAACTCACCCAGCTCGATGTGCCGAGCGTGTGGGGCGTTCCGCAAGCCCCGCTCATCAAGGGCAGTGACGGTATGCTGTACGGAGCCTATAGGGGGACCGTATTTACGCTGACGCCGCCCACAGCGGGGGCCGCGACATGGACAAGAACTGACATCCCGTTATATCTAGACAAATATTCATATCAGCCCTTTTCAGGACAAGTTACGTCGCTGGTTGAAGGACCGGATGGTACGTTATACGGCGCCACAGCGCCTGATGATACAGCTTCTTATATTTTTATGGTGTCGCCACCAAGTCATGAGAATAATTTTCAATGGACTGGCAGTGCTATTTTTGAATTCGGCAATACCTCTTTTTATAACAATTATTTTGTAACGATCGGATCAGACGGAACTCTGTACGTCGTATCGAGCCTGATAAGTAATGAGATGACTTCGAACGCAGGCAATATTTTCAAATTGACGCCGCCGGCCAAGAAAAACGGCCAATACTGGACACAAACCATCCTCTACAGTTTCCTCGGTGGCGCCGATGGGGCACAGCCCAACGGGCCGCTGATCGTTGGTCCCGATGGCATGCTCTATGGAACGACGATGTATGGCGGTGACGCTCCTTCCGGATCCACAGATCCATTTAGTGGAGACGGTACAGTATTTGCGCTAAAGCGGCCTACAGCTGGACAAACGGCGTGGACGGAAACCGTGCTTTATCGTTTCACCGGGGGACTCGATGGCTCAGTCCCCGAATCGACCTTACTCCGCGGAAAAGACGGTACGCTTTACGGCATTACCTCGTTTGGTGGCGAGGATGTCATTGAAGGCGCATCGGCCGGCAAGGGCACGGTTTACAAGTTAACCCCGCCCAAGTCGGCCGCTGGTACCTGGACCCATAGCGTCTTGCACCGCTTTGTCGGTGGCCGGGATGGCAGCATCCCTCTTGGGGGTCTTGTATTGAACACGGATGGGCAGCTCTACGGCACGACCGCGGCAGGCGGCGGAGCCGGATATACTAGTCTCTTCTATCAATTGAATATTGCGAACGAATCCGAAGGCCTAACCTTCACTGGCACGGGAACGGTATTTCAAATTACGCCTTGATTGGCCACCAGCTGGGTCGGCGGGCTCGCGACAAGCACGCCAGACCCTACACCCGCACCCGGGTCTTTCCAGGTTACGCCGGATAGAATATCACCAGTAGCACCTACATAACCGACGCACGCATTTTCGCGTCTCAGGATGGATCTTCCGAAATGACGCTTCGCACTTTTTTCCACTGTGCGTTCCTCGCTCTGCTTCTCCTCCTCCAGGATCACAGCGCCCGCGCGAGCGATACGGTGATCCAGCGGTTTGGCACAACGCCCGACGGCCTGGGGCCGTTCACGCCGCTGGTGGCCGATGCGAGTGGCAATCTCTACGGCGCGGCGGAGCAAGGTGGGAAATACGGACAGGGCGTTGTGTATGAGCTGTCGCCGCCGACCGGCGGGGTCAAAACCTGGACCCAAACCGCGCTCTACAGCTTTCCTCCGAGTAAGAAGATCGGGCAGCCGCAAGGCGCGCTCGTAACGGGGCCGAATGGCGTGTTGTATGGTACTGCGGGAACGCTCGCCGGCGGTTATCCGGATACTTGCACTGTATTCCAACTGACTCCACCAGTTGCTGGATCGGCTGCTTGGTCCGAAACCGATCTTTATCGTTTTTATGAGCCACTCGGCGGCGCCTGCTCCACCACGCTGATCGGGGGGACTGGCGGGGTGTTGTATGGAAGCCTTCCTAATGGCAACCTGAATATAAATGGCGCCATCTTCGAGCTTACCCCTCCCGTTTCGGCGTCGGCCGGCTGGACGATGAATATTATTTATTCATTCCCCGGCTGCAGGACGGCGCGCGACGTACCAGGGAATCTTGTTATGGGGCATGGTGGCGTCCTTTATGGAACGACGGCAAATTGCGGAACCTTTGGAAAAGGTAGTGTATTCAAACTGACACCGCCAACGAGCAGCCAAGCGGTTTGGACCGAAAGCGAGATATACAGTTTCGCCGCCGATTCGTTGGCATTCACAAGTTTGTCCATCGGCACCAACGGTATGCTTGTCGGTACGCTTCCGCTCCCATCCGGCTCTGGGGCAATCGCAGCACTGGTTCCGCCCGTGAGCGGTCACAAAGCATGGACACAAACTCTCATTTATACCTTCGATACCGACACGGAAGGCTCCAATCCCGTTGTTTCTTTGATCCCCGGCGCGGGTGGCTCGCTCATCGGAACCACGATGAACGGCGGCGCCAATGGCTTTGGCACCGCATTCAGACTGTCACCGCCCGCCACCGGCCAAACGCAGTGGCACAAGACTGTGCTACATAGTTTTAATGGCAGGGATGGGGGAGACGTCGCAGCCGCCTTAATCAAAGGTCCGGGTTCATTACTCTACGGCGTGTCGCCAATCGGCGGACTACCAGGCAATGGCACTGTGTTTAGCCTCAGCCCACCGACCGCTTCCCAGCCGGATTGGGTTGAAACGCCTCTCTATTCTTTCTCTGGCGTTGCTGCGTCCGGTCCGAACGCAACTTTGATTGGGGACGGTACGGGCGCCCTCTATGGCATGAGCGGATCCGGACGCACAGGCGACATGGGGAGCGTCGCAGCCTTTAAGTTAACGCCACCGGCAACCGGGCAAGCCGCTTGGAGTTATGAGCAGCTATACACGTTCGGCACTGGAACCTTACTTGGCGAACCCCAGGCGCCGCTGATCAAAGGAAAAAATGGGGCTTTCTATGGAATGGATCCAACCAATGAAAGCCAACTCTTTGTGCTCACACCACCGACCAAAGGTATGACGGCATGGACGCGAACCACGATTGTGGACTTCGACGACATCACCGACGACATCCCGATTGGTACGTCGCTTATCCAGGGGCCGGATGGAACATTCTACGGAACGACCCACGGAGGGAACGCTTTTGCAGTCTCACCACCGATTCAAAGTGGAGATCCTTGGACCGCTAATATTATTTTTAAGTTTCCAAAGGGTTTCGATTACGAGAATATCCAAAATAACTTTTTGACTATTGGATCAGACGGTGTGCTCTACGGAACATCGAGCTTTACCGGCATGGCGTCATCAGAGGAACTAGGGACTGTCTTCACCTTGACGCGCCCTGAGGCTGGTCAAAGCCAGAACTGGACGCAAACCATTCTATATAGCTTCTTGGGCGGAACCGATGGGGCGCAGCCCAATGGTCCGCTTCTCATCGGCCCCGGCGGTACGCTTTATGGCACGACCCTTTTCGGCGGGGACGACCCGGGCGGCGCCGGAAATCCATCTTCCGGCGATGGAACGGTCTTTGCTCTAAGCCCCCCAGCCGCCGGGGAAACCACATGGACCGAAAGCGTGCTTTATCGGTTCAAAGGTGGTCTCGACGGCTCATCTCCGGAATCGACCTTAATCAGGGGGAAGGATGGCGCGCTTTACGGCATCACCTCATTCGGCGGGAATGATGTCGATATTTACTCGGCAGCTACTCCCGGCCACGGCACGGTATACAAGCTGACGCCTCCACTCAAAGACGGTGGTGTATGGGCTCATCGGGTGTTACATCGCTTCACTGGTGGCCAGGATGGCATCGTTCCCTTGGCAGGCCTGATGCTCAACACCGATGGCAAGCTGTACGGGACCAGCGCAGCAGGCGGGGGAACGGGGAGCGTTGTAATTGCCCTAGCCCCAGCCGCTCTTAACCCGGGCCCACTTGCCTTCCCCGGTTCCGGCACCGTCTTCCAAATCACCCCCTAACCCGCCTGGATCGCAAAGAACGCTGCCACCACCCGGTCATGCCACGGCACCAGTGAATCGGTGCCGTGGAACCCGACATGCCCGCCCTTGCGGGTGAGCGCGGTCGAGAGCAACGGGTACACCGACCAATCGATCCGCCGATAGGATTCGGCCGGGATCCATGGGTCATCGAACGCGTGGACGATCAGCGTCTTGTGCCGGATCTTCGGCAGGAACCCCGCGGCCGAGTTCTGCGCGTAATAGTCCCACGCGTCAGCGAACCCATAGCGCGGCGCGATATAGTCATTATCGAGATCCATCACACTCCGCGCCCGCTCGACCGCGCGGCGTTCGGGCGGCGTGAGATCGCTATCCTCGGCGAGCAGATCGTCCTTCAAATGGCGCACGATCCGGCGATGATAGACCCGGTTGCGCAGCGCCAGCATGCGGCGTGCCGTTGCTGCGAGATCAATCGGCGCGGAAACGGTGGCCGCGGCCAGGATCGGCGCGGTGGTATTGCCCTCGCCCAATAGCTTCAACAGCATATTGCCGCCCAGCGAAAACCCGAGCAGCAGCAGGCCGTTGGCGCTGAGCGCGCCGGGCAGTGATGAGAGCGCGTCGGCGATATCCTCGGTCTTGCCGGCATGGTAATGGCCATGCCCGAGCCCCTTAGAGGCCCCTGCCCCACGCAGATTGAGCCGCAGCACCGGGAAGCCCGCCTCGACCAGATGGCGCGCGGTGGCGACCATGTAAAAGCTGGTCTCCGACCCCGCGAGCCCATGAATCACCACGACCAGCGGCTTTGCCCGCTCCACAATCGGCCGGTCGAGCCGTGCGGCGAGGCAGGACCGATCGGACAGGCGCAGCAGCAGCCGCTCGCCCGACACTTCGTCGCGCTGATCGCGGCGCAGCGCATTGCGCAGCGTCTGGAGGTCCGCCCCCCACCAGGGGCCGCGCGGCCGAAATGGCGGAAGCTGTGGTTCGGTCAAGCGGCCTCGGCGTGGAGGAATGCCTCGATCGCGTCGATCTGATCCGTCGCCATCAGCGCCGGAGCGTGGCCGGCATCGGCAACCTCGAAGATCGTCGCGCACGGCCCGCGCCGCGTCATCTCGGCGGCCGTCTCGGCCAGCAGCAGATCCGACTGCGCGCCGCGGATCACCAAGGTCGGGCAGGTGATCGGGTCATACATCTCCCACAGGCTCACATCCTCCAGCGCCGCCTTGAATGCACCGGCGATCGCCGGATCATAGGCAAGGCCGAGCATCCCATCCGGCAGCACCCGGTGGCCGGTTTCGGCAAGATGCCGCCATTCGGCATCGCTGAGCGCGCCGAACGAGCCCTGTACCTGTCTGATATAGGCCTCCAGCGCCGCAATATCGGGGAATTTCGGGTCCTGTCCTAAATGCCCGCCGATCCGTTGCAACGAGGCCTTGGGGATGAACGGCCCGACATCGTTCAGCACCAGCCGCCGGATCGGGGTGCTGGGCTGGCTCGCCAGATACATGCCGATGATCCCGCCCATCGAGGTGCCGACAAAATCCACCTCATCGGCGCCGGAACGCGCGATCAGCGCCGCGACATCGGCGAAATAGACCGGATATTGATAGGGATCGGCCGACGGCAGCCACTCGCTCTTGCCCCGTCCCGGCATGTCGGGCGCCAGCACCGGCCCACCCGACGCGGAAAGCCGGCGCGCCAACGCGTCGAAATCCCGGCCGTTCCGGGTTAAGCCATGGACGCATATCGTCGGCCGGCCCGCGCGGCCGGTCCATTCGGCATAGGCGATGCGATGAAAGCCGGTCGGCCCAAGGCATTTCAGTTGCTTGATCTGCATGGTCATATGGTAAGCGATCCGGAATAACAGCGCGATCCATCTTCTATCGCATTGTTATGGAAACGAGAGGTGTTATGGCGGTCAAGGGTCCCTTGTGCGGCATTGTGGTTGCCGATCTATCACGCATTCTGGCCGGGCCCTATTGCACGATGTTGCTGACTGAGCTGGGTGCCCGGGTCATCAAGATCGAAACCCCGCTGACCGGCGATGATGCGCGGCATTATGGTCCGTTCGTCGAGGGTAAATCCGCCTATTTCGCCTCGGTCAATCGCGGCAAGCAGTCGATTGCGCTCGATCTGAAACAGGCGAAAGACCGGTCAATCCTGGATGCGGTGCTGGCGAAATCCGACATCATCGTTGAAAATTTCCGGCCGGGCACGATGGAGAAGCTGGGCTATGGCTGGGAATCACTGCATGCCCGGTTTCCGCGGTTGATCTACGCCGCGGCGTCGGGCTTTGGCCATACCGGTCCCTACGCACAGCATCCTGCCTACGATATGGTGGTGCAGGGGTTGAGTGGCATGATGAGCATCAACGGCCATCCGGGTGAAAAACCGGCGCGCGTCGGGGTCTCCGTGGGCGATATCGGCGCCGGTCTGTTTGCGACGATCGCAATCAATGCCGCGCTCTATCACCGCGCCATGACCGGCGAGGCGACCAAGATCGATATCGGCATGCTCGATTGCCAGTTGGCGTTGCTGGAAAACGCGATCGTCCGATTCAATGCGACGGGTCAGGTGCCGGGACCGCTCGGCGCGCGGCATCCTTCGATCACGCCGTTCGAGCCCTATGATACGGCAGACGGCCAGCTAATCATTGCCGGCGGCAATGACAGCCTGTTTGCACGGCTGGCAGCGGCGCTCAATCTGTCGTCCTTGCTCGACGACACGCGATTCAGCACCAACGATCTGCGCAACCGCTATGCCGATGCGTTAAAGGTGGCGCTTGAATCGGTGCTGACCACCCAGACAACCGCCCATTGGGTTTCAGTGCTGGAACAGGCCGGCGTCCCGTGCGGCCCAATCAATCGAATCGATCAGGCCCTGGAGCACCCGCAAGTGGCGGCGCGCAATATGCTAGTCTCGCTCGACGATCCGGCGCTGGCCGATCTGAAGATCGTCGGCAACCCGATAAAACTCTCCGGCTTTGTCGATCCGGTCACTCGGCCGGCGGCGCCCGATCTCGACGGGGATAGGGCTGCGATTATCGCTGAATTTCTTGGCAGTTCTTAAATATGGATCTTCGCAATGGCAAATTGGACCAAGGCCGCTTCTCTTACGGATCTTGAACCGGGCGACGTGCTGGGCGTGGCGCTGGGGACACAGCGTATCGCGCTCTACAATAAAGACGGTCGCATCTTTGCGACCGACGATATCTGCAGCCATGCCTACGCGCATTTGTCGGACGGGATATTTGATGCGGATGATTGCACGATCGAGTGCCCGATCCATGCCGCGCGGTTCCATGTTTTGACCGGCCAACCACTCGATCGGCCCGCTACGCGGGGTATCCGGGTCTTTGACGCCAAAATCGAAGACGGTGCGATCTACGTTTTGCTATAATCGTTCAGACGCGGCGGCGGATCTCGATGCGGGTCATGGTGCCGGAGGGTTCCGCCCCAATCCACTCATGGCCGGTCACGGTGCAAAAATGCTCGAAATCGCCGGGCGCACCAGGGTCTGTCACCAGGACCGACAGGATCTCGCCGATCGGCACGATTTGCAGCGCCTTTCGCGCCTTCAGTACGGGCAGCGGGCACTTCAGGCCGCTCGCATCCAGTTCATGGCTCATAGCGCTTAAGCTAGCTGACGGAAAGCTGAAGATCACCAGCGAATGACGGAATCGCCCGCAAGGACAGGCTGCGCACGGTATCGATCAGCAGCTCGGCATTGATCGGCTTGGTTACAAAGCCGGCAGCACCAGCATCTTCCCAAGCTACGCGTTGATCGTCGAATGCATTCGCGGTCAGGGCCACGATAGGCGTGTTGGCATTGGGTCCCGTTCCCTGCCGGATCGCCCATGTCGCATCGAGCCCGGACATCACCGGCATCTGCATATCCATCAAGATCACATCAAACGGCCGACTCTGGGCAAGCTCCACGGCATCAGCACCATTTTCAGCCATGTGCAGTTCCCACCCAAGCGGCTGGAAAAACAGCTCGACGAGGCGACGATTCACCGGATTATCTTCGGCCAGCAGGATAACCAACGGCGTCTCGTCCCCACTCGGACCGACCACCAGCCGGCTCACGGGGAGCGTGACCGGCTCGCTCTTCACGGTTCCAGGTATCAGCGGCAGGGTGAGCTTGAAGGTCGAGCCGATCCCCACCTGACTATCCACCTCTAACGTGCCGCCCAGCAATTCGGCAAGACTACGGCTGATCGACAGGCCGAGGCCTGTACCGCCAAAGCGCTTTGTGACACTGACATCTGCCTGCTCAAAACTTTGGAACAAGCGGCTCATGACCTCCTGCGACATGCCGGGACCGGTATCGACGACGTGGAAGCACAGCAGCGGCTGCCCGCCCTCCTCCGCCAATTCCGCCGTCACGTCGCGGTGAATCGAGACACGCACGCTGCCGCTAGAGGTGAACTTGATCGCGTTCGACAGCAGATTGGAGAGAATCTGCGTCAGGCGCAACGAGTCCGTCCAAATGCTGCGGGGCAGCGATGGATCGAGTTGAACCTTGAAATTCAGGCCTCGTTCGGCAGCTTTGCTCGACCAGAAACTCGACAATTTCGCCGTCAACTCACCCAGATCGGTATCGCCAAGCTCGACCGCGATCTTACCGGCTTCGATCTTCGACATATCCAGCACATCATTGATGATGTTACCCAGCACGTCGCTGCCGTTCAGCAGAATTGAGACGAATTCGCGCTGCTGCGGGGTGAGATCAGTCTTGTCCAGCAGATAGGCAGCAGAGGTGACAGCATTAAGCGGCGTGCGGATTTCATGGCTGACCGTGGCCAGAAATTCCGATTTGCTCCGGCTCGCCGACTCCGCGAGCATCTGACGCTCGCCGGCAATGACGCTTGCCGCCTTAAAGGCCTCGCTTGACTGCCGCGCATTGGCGATGACGGTCTGAAGATGGCCAAAATAGGCCACCCAGGACACGAGCCACACCAACGTGCCAACTACCCCCGAGACACCGCCACCGCCCCACAGGCCGAACAGCGACGTACCGAGGACGACCGGTATCTGCCCGAGTAATCCCGCAATCAGCACCGATCGTTTGGCCTGAAGATGCAAACAGGCATGCAGCACTGTGCTGCAGGTGATCATGACGGCAAAGGCTTGCGTGTAGGGGGAATACACCCACAATATCAGGGCGATACTGACGTACAAAAATGAGTTGATGAATGTAAGGCCCAGGAAGGCGGCCGCGAAACGCGGGGTTTCCTTAAAATTTGGTGCGCTGGTCGCGTTATCCAGGAGGCGCTCGACGCCCTGCAGCACGACGACGGCAATGAACCAAATTGTCGGCCAGATCGACGGCGCCAGCAGGCTCGTCGCCAACCAGATCACCGCTGCTCCGACCAGCCTTAACGGCATTTCCGGCGCACGTGTTTCCGAAACGGATCGAAAGTCGGAGTCCGAATGGAGCGTGTCATCGGATCGAGCCGATGTTCCCAGCACCAGGTGCTTCATCGAGCCTCGCAGCATTGTCTTCGCTAGACGAGCATCGATCGTTATCGTTAAAGCTTTGTTATAATTTCATTGATCTGAAAGCATCGATCTCGACTTTCTCGGTTAATTTTCCGAAAATGCATCTTAAGTTTTCGTGGCTTATGCCCCCAAACCAAAAGGCCCATCATGCCCCCTGCCCTTGATAATCCGGCGGATGCGATCCTGTTTACAGAATCGGGCCTGGTGCCGGCGGTGGCGCAGCAGCATGACACGGGCGAGGTGCTGATGATGGCCTGGATGAGTCGGGAATCGATTGCAGAGACGCTGCGCACGGGCCATGTAACCTATTGGTCGCGCTCACGAAAAGCGCTATGGCGTAAGGGCGAGACGTCGGGAAATCAGCAGCGTTTGGTCGAGATGCGGCTCGATTGCGATGGCGATACGCTGCTCTTGCTGGTGGATCAAACCGGGGCGGCCTGCCACACCGGCGTGCGGTCATGCTTCTTCAGAGCGCTCCGCGATGGCGCGTGGGCCGAGATCGCGCCCGGCACTCAAGGCTGAGCGAGCGGTTCGGCGATCGGCGCACAGCTTAGCGTGTCGGTTGCACGTTGCAGCGCGCCGGGATCGAAGCTTTGGCCGGCACATTGCTCGTTATACCGTTGGACTTCGCCGTTATAGCGCTTGACGATGGCCTGGGTGCGTGGCAGCAACTCATTGAAAAGATGCGCATTTAGGCGTTCATTTTGTTCCACGAGCTGGCGGAAGGCCTCGAGCTCAATTTCGTCATTCGGGTCGATCTGGTCGCGTGACTGGCTCATCTGCTGGTTGAGCGCGTTCAGCCGTTTTTGTGCTTCGTCGAACCGATGCTGTGCCTCCTCAGACTGAAGATGCAGGCTCTCGACACGCTGCCGCGCGCACAGACAGCGGGCGATAAAATCCGGCGACGTTACAACCCCGGACGCCGTCAGGCGCGGCGACGGCATCGGCGGCGCGGGAAGGTCCGGCGTGTCCGCGGGCAGGTTTGGTGTAGCAATTGGCAGGTTTGGTGTAGCAATTGGCGGGTTTGGTGTAGCAATTGGCGGGTTTGGTGTGTTCGTGGGTAGCTCTCGGGTGTTCGTTGGCGGCGGTGGCGGCAGGTCCGGATCATCGACAGGCGGCGGCAACGGCTGGGCCGTGTAAGACTGCGCGACAGCAGCCATCGGCAGCCAGACCAGGGCAATTGCAACCAAAAATACGCATGGCCTAGCTGAGCCAGCGCTCACCCGTGAATGTCCGCTTAACCGCATGCTGTGTCTCTTGGGTCCCGGAGTTTGGATCGCATTTGCTGCACCGCGTCGGCGATCTCGCGATATCCGGCCATCGCCGCACGGTCGCCGAGCTCGTTTACAATACGCTCGATATAGGCAAAATCCTCCGGCGTATCGACGCACCAGCGATCGGGCTCGATCGGGCTGGGCGGCGCCAGATAGCGCGCCGGGAATCGATTGCTATCTCGCCGGATATAGGGCGTGACATGCTCGCGGTCGGCAGGGTCAGTCGCACGCTCGACCGCCTCGTCGAACGCCGCACGGGTCATGACTTCGCAATCGAGGCCGCGCGGAAACAGGCTGACATCGAGCGCCAGATATCCGAGACCAGCCGACCGGAATTGCTCGACCGCCCAATCGATCAACGCGGGATCGATCAAGGGGCAGTCCGACGTGACCCTGACAATAATCTCCGCATCGCTGCCGCTGACCGCCAGATCGAACCGTCCGAGCACATCCTCCACAGGGCCGGTAACCGCATCGATCCCCAGAGTGGCGGCGATGTCGATAATCGCCGAGGCCCCCGGCTCGTCGGTCGTGGCAACGATGATCCGATCGAGACTTGCGGCGCGTCGCAGCCGGGAGAGATGCCACCACAGCATCGGTTTGCCACAGAGCGGCAGCAGGACCTTGCCGGGCAGTCGGGTCGAGCCCACCCGCGCCTGGGTGACGCACAGCACAGAACCACTCATCGCGCCACCGGCCCGACCATGCTCCAATCGACCGGCTCGCCACGGCGCAGCGCGCGGGTCGCCGGTCGTCCGAGCAGGTCCGGCAGATATTTCGGCAGCAGGCCATAGCCCGGCCGGATCGCCCGGATCACCGCCGTCGTCAGCACCTCACCCGCCGCCACATCGCGCACGACATAGAGCGAGCGCCGCAGATCGCGACCGCCGATTTCGCCCGGCGTGATGCCATGCTCGACGCGGCCCAGGGCCGACCAGGCGATCCGGGTCGAGCGGACCAGCTCGGCCAGCTCGCCCTGCTCCAGCGAGAAGGCGGCGTCCGGGCCGCCATCGGCGCGGGCCAGCGTGAAATGCTTCTCGATCGCGACCGCGCCCAGCGCCACCGCCGCGATCGGCACGGTAACACCCATCGTATGATCGGAGAGACCGACCGGCACCCCGAACGCGGTGCGTAGGCTGGCGATGGTGCGGAGATTGGCATCCTCCGGCGGCGTCGGATAGGCGCTGATACAATGCAGCAGCATGACCGAGTCACAACCCGCCTCGTGTGCCGCGGTGACGGCCTCCTGGACCTCGCCCAGGCTCGACAGGCCGGTCGACAGGATCATCGGCTTGCCGGTCGCCGCAACCCGGCGGATGAGCGGGAGATCAACCAGCTCGAACGACGCGATTTTATAGGCCGGCGCGTGCAGCGACTCCAGGAGATCCACCGCCGTCGCGTCGAACGGCGAGGAAAAGATCGCGATGCCGCAGGCCCGCGCGGCGTCGAACAAAGCCGGATGCCAGTCCCACGGCGTATGCGCCTCCTGATAGAGATCATGCAGCGTCCGCCCGTCCCAGAGCCCGCCCTCCAGCCGAAAGCCCGGCCCGTCATGATCGATGGTCATCGTATCGGCGGTATAGGTCTGAAGCTTGACCGCATCGGCCCCCGCCGCCGCCGCCGCTTCGATCAGCCGGACGGCGCGCGCGAGATCGCCATTATGATTGCCCGACATTTCGGCGATGATATAGGGCGGGTAGCCCGGCCCGATCTGCCGTCCGGCGATGGCGAAATCTTCGGTCACCGCTCGCTCCTGTCCGTCACGAAGCGGCCCGCGCGATCAGCCGGGCCGCGATCCGATCGGCGCCGTTCGGATCGACAATCTGCCGCGCCAGCGCCACGCGCCGCGCCCGTTCGTCCGGATCGTTCCAGAGCTCGACCGCCGCCCGCTCGATATAGCGCACGGCATCGACCCGCCGCGCATCGATCGCGGCACACCAGCCGGCGGATACCGCCGCACCCGCGCCCTCGACCTGATTATCGGCGATGATCACCACGACCGACGGCACTCCCAAAGCAGCCAACTCCCCGATCGTACCGCCTGCGGCGGAGACCGCAAGCCCGGCATCGCGCATGAGGCCGCCCATCGCCGGCGGATCACGATGCACGCGGAAGCGATTTCCCAGCGACGCGGCGACCTTGCCCCCGTCCGGGACACCGGCACCGATCACAATATCGAGCGGCGTCTCGGCCGGCAGAGCCTCGCCCAGCGCCATCGCAACCGGCAGCGTCAGCCCCGCCGGATCCGTGCCGCCGAAGGTCACGAGCACAGAATTGCGGTCGGCGATATCGAGCAGCTTCAGCCGCGCCGCCTCGACCAGTTCGCGCCGGAGCAGGACGTAATCGGCGCCGAGCAGCCACTCGACAGCGGGATCGAGCCCCGCCACAAGACGCGGATCGCGCGCCGCATCGACCACCAGATCGGCATAGAGCGGCGGCGAGTCCGGCCGATCGGCAAAGCCGAGGATCGGCACCGAGAGGTCACGCAGCGACCGGCGCCAGGCATCGCCGAAATGATACCCGTCGACGATCACCGCCGACGCCTTGATGGCTATGGCCAACGCGCGCGTTGAGGTCGAGGTCTCGTCGAAACTGGGGACAATATGGTGGATGGCCATCGACGCACGGGCCAGCCGACGCTCCAACGCTGGCGTCAGCGCGCTGACCGCGAAGTGGCATTGGTGCCCACCGACCTGGAGCGCCTCGGCCAAGGCAAGGCAGCGCATGACATGGCCGGTGCCCATGACGGGATTGGCATCGGCGCGGAACAGAAAATCCATCGCCCCCTCGTGGCGTTCATTTATGGCGGGATTTAGCGCCGAAGCACGGGGCCAGGATAGAGGCGATTTCGAGAATCGATGGAATCGTGGTCCAGTGAATTTTTATCTAATTTGCGGACGCTATACTTGATTCCTATGGTAATTGGGCCGGAAATTTTGTAGGAAAATTGAAATAATCGACTCTGACCCATCAAATTCTGATTAAATTCTCGTAACTCTCAAGTGGCGCACCGGCTGGCGTTCCATTCCAAACAAGGAGAGAGATGCCGTTTTAGGTCGACACCCTATTTGGCATGATGAATAGCCGTTGGAAAACGCGTCCATTCTCCGTTTCCGCCCATTTCATGGCGTCGCAGCGGCCGAATATGCGGATAGGTGGATTGGAATGTGTGCCCTGTTCGGAATTGCCATAGGCAAAGTAATACGCATCGTCGTCGGGAACCAATGCTGCGATGAAATCCTCCTCGACCTCGACCGTGGTGGAGTTCTTCTTGCATTGTGCAAGAATCCGTTGGCCAGTCTGTCTGTTACGACCAACGATATCGAACGTCTTCAAGGTCTTTCCGATCGAAAGGCCGGTCGGAATGAAATTCCTCTCCATGATGAGCCAAGCGACGCAAAACGACTCCCAGCCAGACGCGCCCATGATATCGAGCTGTTCATCGAAGGTCCTCTCGCTAGCCCGAATTATGCACGAAGCTGGCTGATCTGCTTTGGGCGCCGCGACGTGCTCGCCTTCAGGGTGTAATCGGGTATGGTGATGGCTCGCCGTGTTTTTCGGGCGACATTAGGGCATTTG
>Ga0116226_10000856_pt1 | contig 26503 bp, 26 predicted proteins | sample S1TSphfallax_FD_89692 | JGI IMG/M metagenome (GOLD analysis project Ga0116226, IMG submission 89692) | Host-associated microbial communities from peat moss isolated from Minnesota, USA - S1T2_Fa - Sphagnum fallax MG | ecosystem: Host-associated > Plants > Peat moss > Unclassified | place: USA... | reverse complement strand
GATCGGGGAACGGCGCATCCGGATCGTATTGGCGGAAATCGTGATAGTTGAACGCGCGGCCCATCTGCACCAGCAGCTTGTCAAAATCGAGTGCTTCGTGCTGCGCCCGGGCCAACACCTGCGCCTCTTCATCGGTATCGGCGATGATCGGAAACAGCCCGGGCAGGACTTTGATCAGATCGGGATCGCGGCCCAGCGCGGCGGCGCGGCGCTTCAGATCGGCATAGTATTGCTGGCCGGTTTCTAAATCCTGCGGTGCGGCAAAAGTGGCGTCGGCAATGCTGGCGCCCAGATCGCGCCCGGCATGGCTGTCGCCGGCCTGAAAGATCACCGGCTGGCCCTGTTTGGAACGGGTGAGCGCCAGCGGGCCATCGACGCGGAAATGGCGCCCTTTGTGGTTCAGCTTGTGCTGTTTGGCCTTGTCCAGGAACACGCCCGCCGCCTTGTCACGGGGAAAGGCATCGTCTTCGTAACTGTCCCACAATCCCTTGACCACGCTGACGAATTCGTGCGCGCGGTCATAGCGTTCGGCATGGTCGAAATGCTCGTCGCGGCTGTAATTGCGCGCTGCGCCTTCCAGCCCGGTGGTCACCACGTTCCACCCCGCGCGGCCCCGGCTGATAGTGTCGAGCGAGGCAAACTGTCGCGCGACATTGTAGGGTTCCCAATAGGATGTGGTGAGCGTGGCGACCAAACCGATCCGGCTGGTATGCGTGGCGACAGCCGACAGCAGCGTCAGCGGTTCCAGCCGGTTGAGAAAATGCGGCGCGGTATCGGGCGTGATGAACGGCGAATCGACAATGAACACCAGGTCGAATTTGGCCGCTTCGGCCAGTTTCGCATTGGCGATATACCAATCGATGTCGATGCTGGCATCACCGGGCAGGGCTGGATCGCGCCACGAATGCTGATCGGTGCCAACGCCTTCGAGAATGGCGCCAAGGTGAAGCTGGCGGGAATGGGCCATGGGGAATCTCCTGAATTTCCCGATGGGTTAGGCGGCCTCGCGGCCCGATCCCAGCGAGCCTTGCTGATAGGTCTATTGAACCTTCTCGTTTAAACGCTCCGGGCCATGCGTCGGCGCAGGGCTGCCGCGGGTGGTGCTGGCGGTTGTGATCATCAGCAATTCTCACATGGCTATAATCAATGCGCGCTGGTGATCGGACGGAACCGGTCGCACGTGTGGGAACGACCGCGACACATGCCGGTCATCCGGAGATAAAGCCATGGCGAGCCAAACGATCGACCCGATCGACAGCGTGATCGAAGTCACCCCCTTGCAGCCGACCATCGGTGCCGAAGTGTCCGGCGTCGATCTGTCGCGCCCGCTGACCCAAGCGCAGCGTGCCGCGATCCGCGCCGCCGTGCTGCGCTACAAAGTGATCTTTTTCCGCGATCAGCCGCTCACGCACGAACAGCACGCGGCGTTTGCGGGCGAATTCGGGCCGCTTTATACCCATCCGACCACGCGGCATCAGGACAGCAACACCGCGATCCACGCGATTGCCGCGCGCGACGAGCGGGATTTTGGCGACCGCTATCGCAATCTGCTGCAGTCTGGCGATGCCTATCACACCGATACCAGCTGGCGGCTGGTGCCGACCTGGGGTGCGGTGCTGCGCGATGTGACTTTGCCTGCGCTGGGCGGGGATACGATCTGGGTCGATGCCAATCTGGCCTATGAAGCGCTGTCCGACGATCTGAAGGCGCAGCTGGAAGGGCGCCATGTCACGCACAATTTCCTGTCGGCGCTGCAGACCACCGGCCACGAATATCCGATCGTGGCGCACCCTGTCGTGCGCACCCATCGCGAAACCGGGCAAAAGATCCTGTGGGTCAATTTTTCGCAAAAGCCGCAGATTCTGGGGCTGGACCTGGCCGAAAGCGATGCGCTGCTCGCCGAGATCCTGCGCCAGTACAAGCGGCCCGAACTGCAGGTGCGGTTCAGCTGGCGCAAGAATTCGGTGGCATTCTGGGACAACCGCGCCGCGGTGCATTATGCCGTGCGCAACTATGGCGATTTCCCGCGCGAATTGAGCCGTATCCTGATCGCCGACGAGCCGCTGTGGTCTGATCTGTAAGCCAACGGGAGGCAATTCGTCATTCCCGACGGGATCGGGAATGACGGATTAAGGCAATTGATATCACCTGACCCCTTGCAATCAGGCAAAGAAGCGGTTGGCGGGCCGTTTCAATCCCAGGTGATCGCGCAGTGTGGTTCCGGCATAGTCGCTGCGGAACAGGCCGCGCCGTTGCAATTCGGGCACGACTTTGTCGCAAAAGTCCTCCACCCCGCCCGGCGCGTGCGAAAACATCACGTTGAACCCGTCGGACCCGCGTTCGGCCAGCCAGCGCTCCATGCCGTCGGCGATCGTTGCCGGTGATCCGACAAAGGCCAGGCCCGCATAGGCGCCGGCCTTGGCCGCCAGATCGCGGATCGTCACCCCCGGGCGGCGGCCAACTTCGACAAAGCGGTCGCGCGCCGATTTGCTGGCATTGCTGTCGGGAATTTCGGGCAGCGGACCATCGGGATCAAAGCCCGAAACATCATATCCCAGCGCGATCGACAGGCTGCGGATGCCGCTGTCGTAATGCACCAGGCTGTCGAGATGCGCGCGTTTGGCCCGTGCCTCGTCATCGGTGTCGCCCACCACGACAAAGGCTGCGGGCAGGATTTTCAGTGCATCGGGATCGCGGCCAAACGCGGCCATGCGCGCCTTGATGTCGGTATAGAATGCCTGACCGCTGGCCAGCGAATCCGATGCGCCAAAGATCACTTCGGCGGTTTCGGCGGCCAGCTGCCGCCCGGCGTCAGACGCGCCGGCCTGCACGATCACCGGCCAGCCCTGGACCGGGCGCGCGATATTGAGCGGGCCTCGCACATTGAGGTATGCTCCGTGATGATCGAGCACGTGGAGCTTGTCCGGGTCGAAATAGATCCCGCTGTCGGCATCGCGGACAAAGGCATCGTCGGCAAAACTGTCCCACAGCCCGGTAACCACGCGGTGAAATTCGCGCGCGCGGGCATAGCGCGTAGCGTGCTCCAGGTGGTCTTCCTGCCCGAAATTGCGCGCGGTTTCGGGGTTGCCGGTGGTCACCACGTTCCAGCCCGCGCGGCCTTCGCTCAGATGGTCGAGCGAGGCAAAGCGGCGTGCGATGTGGAACGGTTCGTCATACGTCGTGCTGGCGGTTGCGATCAGGCCGATCCGGCTGGTTGCCCCGGCCAGCGCCGACAGCAGCGTGAACGGTTCAAAGCTGGTGACGGTGTGGCTGCGTTTCAGCGCGTCGACCGGCATGTTGAGCACGGCGAGGTGGTCGGCCATGAAAAATGCGTCGAACTTCGCTGCCTCCAGTCGCTGCACCAGGCGGCGGATCAGGGGGAAATTGAAATTGGCATCGGCCACCGCGCCGGGATAGCGCCAGGCCCCGGTGTGAATCGAAATTGGGCGCATGAACGCGCCCAGATGCAATTGGCGGCGGTTGGTCATGGTGTCACGGGTTCCAGGTGAATGTGTGTGTTCAGCGTAACGGAAAACCGAGCGTGCGAAGCGCGGATTTGAGGCGGTCGCGGCCATTGAGCGCGGCTGCCGAGCGTCCGCGCGTCAGGATTAGCGCGCGCCAGCCGACCGGGTCCTGCCCTTGCGATGCCTGAAAGGCGCGCGCGGTTTCATCATAGCGCACGATCGGTTCGCGCTGGGTATCAAGCTGGTAGGCCTCGTGATGCAGGACAGCGGCTTGCGGCAGGCGCGGCTTGATTGCGGCCGGGCGCGCCGGGTCGGGTTGCCCCACCACCAGGCCGAACACCACGGCCGCGCCATGCGGCAATCCGGCGATCGCGGCCACCTCTTCGGGCTTGTTGCGCAAGGCGCCGATATAGACCGTGCCGAGCCCCAGCGATTCGGCCGCGACAACGGCATTTTGCGCGGCAAGCGCCGCATCGACCGCAGCAACGGTGAAGCTTTCGAGATAGTCGAAGCCCTCTGCCGGTTGGCCCGCGTCGCCCGCGATCAGCCGGGCCCGGACCAGATCGGCAATCCACAGCAGGATCAGCGGCGCCTCGGCAATATGGTGCTGTCCGCCGGCCAGTGCGGCAAGCTGCGCACGCTTGTCCGCATCGGTGACCGCGACAACGCTCCACAATTGAAGGTTGGATGAACTTGCCGCCGATTGGCCCGCCGCAACCAGCGTCTCGACCGTGCCAGCGGGCAAGGCATCGGGCAAGTAGGCGCGGACCGAGCGATGGGCGAGGAGGCCGGCGATGGTGTCGTTCCAGCGCAAAGCCGCCGGCACATCGGCACCATAGCGTGCCTGCAATGCCTGATCGACGTGCGTGAATTCGGGGTCTTCAAGGGCCATGGCAAAGCTCCGGACGGGGGATCAGGTCCCTGATAGACCCGACCCGGGCAGGTTGTCCTATCACACCGGCAAATGAGCCGATGATTTTCAGAACGTGCGCGCGATGGTCAGGCGCAGCGAGCGCGGTTCGAGCGGGTGAACCTGGTATCCGGCGACACCCGGAGCAGGTTCGCCCGGCAGACGCGCGGTGTAATAATAGACGGCAGCCATGCTGTGGCTGTTGAACAGGTTGAACACGGCAACTTGCGCTTTCCAGCCCGCCAGGCGCCCTTCCTTGACCTCATAGGCAGCATCGATGTTCCATTCGGAATAGCCGTCGGCTTGGGGGAACTGCGGCCCATCGGTGAGCGACTGGGTGCCAAGCCGCCGCCATTGCAGCGAACCCGACCACGGCCCGAAGTTGTTGACCAGAACACCGGTCGAATAGATGAATTCGGGCGCATCGGCGATATGCGTACCCCCATCGATCCTGTCGCACCCGTTGGCACCCGTGCCATTGCCGATGCAGCGATAGCGCGGTTTGGCAAAGGCCAGATCCGTGTTCAGTTCCAGCCAGTGGAACGGTTGGTATTGCGCAGAAAATTCGACGCCCTGCCGCCTGCTGGGGGCGGTGGAATCATCTGCGCCAATGTCAGGGTTGTAGGTGAGTTCAGAGGAAAAATCCTGCTGGAACACCGCCAGTTGCAGGTTCAGAGGGGGGATAAGGTTGCTGCGCAAGCCTACCTCCATGCCGGTGGTTTTGGACAGCAATCGGGTGCCGCCACTGTTTCCCCCGGCATCAAACCCAAACACGCCGCGCACGTCGTTTGAGTGGAAACCCTGGCCCCAGCTCAAATAGACCTCGGTCCTGGCCCATGGTCCCAGCGCGACGTTGATTTTGGGCTGAAACAGCCATTGACCGCCAAAGGCATAGGCCGGGGTTGCCGCCGGGCCGCTGACTTGCGGGGCCCGGGCCAGATTGTGATCGCTTGCCTGCTGATAATCGGCGCGCAGGCCTAAATCGGTCCGCAGCCATGAAGCCCAATGCAGCGTTTCGGACATATAGGGCGAGATCATCAGCAAGTTGACCCGATCGGCGGTGCAATTGCCGTTGGCCGCAGCATAGGCGATCGTATCGACAGGCGGATTATCCTGTTCCTGATAGCAAGTGCCCAGGATCGTGTCGCGATGATAGGTGTGCTTGCGATCCACGAACACGCTGTCATGGCGGAACTGCACGCCCAGCGCCGTCTCGGTATCGAGACCGAACAGGCGGGCCTTGATGGCGTAGCTGACCGCGCCACCGATCAGGGTGCGACGCTCGTCTTGTTCCTCTTGATCGCCGTTGATCGGATCGTCGAGATAATGGGTGAAATTGTTCCACAGGGTCATGGTGGAGCGGACGGCATAAAGGCTCACCGACAATTGCCCGCCGCCCAGCGGCCTGGCGTAGCGCCCCGACAGGCTGTAGCGCTGCGACTTGCTGGTATCGGTGGGGTCCAACGTTCCGTATCGACCGATCAGGCCCTGGTCGACGGCGCGCTCGGGTTGATCGGTGACAAGACGTCCTGCGCTGGCATAGGCCATGGCAGTGATCGAAAAGCCATCGCCCGGCGTGCCCTGGCTGTAACGCAAGATCCCGTTCACCTTGCGGAAATTTTGCGCAGGCCGCCACGGGCCGTCATAATGGCCAAGCTCCAGCGCGCCCAGCAACTTGCCATCGTTCCTAAAATGCAGCGTGCCGCCGCCGAAGAGGTTTTGATAGCCGTCGGTGCCCACCGTAACCGATGCCTGGGCGGGCAGTTCATACAACAGCCGCGTATGCGCCGAGGCAACCGAGCCAAAATCGCCGATGGCAGCGTAATAGGGCCCCTTGGTATAGTCGATCCCGGCTACCACCTGCGGCATCAGGAAATTGAGGTCGGAATAGCCCTGCCCGTGGGCATTGGTCGGGCGGTTGACCGGCATGTCGTCGACAAAGCTGGCGAAATCGGTGCCGTGATCGAGGTTGTAGCCGCGGATCAGGTACTGCTGCGCCTTGCCCTCGCCCGAATGGATGGTGACAACGAGCCCGGGCACGCTTTCGAACACTTGCCCGGGGCGATAGATCGGCCGCAGCGACACTTCGGCTTGCGTGATCGTGCCCTGGCTGGCAGTTTCGGCCGTCGCCATGACATCTGCCCGCGATGCGGTCACCACGATCGGTGCCGCGTCGGCCTCGGCCAGCATGAGAAAGAGCGCAAACACCGTGGCAGTGCTATTTGGAATTGAACGATGAATCAAATGCGCCGGCAAGATCCGGAACCCGGGCGATGATCCCGGCGTCTTTGTAGCGCGTCAGGATCGCGCGCTGTTCGTCGGCAAGGCGGCCATCGACGGGTACCGGATCGGTAACATAGTCATCCACCGCGAACCGCGCGACATCCTGCGGCAGGCCGGTTTCCCTCGCCAGCACGGCGGCATAGGCATCGCGGTGCGTATCGGCCCAGCGCCGGGCGCGGCTCAGTCTGGCCAGGAAATCGGCGATCTGCGCATGCTTGGTGGTGATGGCATGGTCGTTTGCGGCGTAGAAGCCGGCCTGGGCGGTCAGTTCGCGCGCGTCGCCGATCGCGCGTTGGTGATCTTTCAGCAGGGCATAGCCGACATAGGCGCCCCAGGTTGACCAGGCATCGATCGAACCGGTGGCGAGCGCGCCCTTGGCCTCGGCATTGTTGAGATAGACCCAGGTCACATCGCCCGGCCGCAACCCGTGTTTTTCCAGCAGGCGCAGCGCCAGATCCTGTCCGGCCGATCCACGGATCGTGGCCAGACGGTGCCCCTTCAGGTCTTCAATGCGGTGCAGGGGGGAATTGCCGGGTACGACGATTGCGGAGGACAATCCCCGGGTCGGGCTGTCGATCTGCCGCCCGGCATAGACCACGCGGATCTTTGCGCCCGAGGCATAGGCAAAGGCAAACGGCTGTCCGCCAATCCCGCCAATGTCGATCGCGTCGGAATTCAGCGCCTCCAGCAAGGGCGATGCCGCCGGGAACAGCGCCCATTCAATGCGATAGGGCACATGATCAAGCTCGCCCGCCGCGCGCAGCAGCGCCTGCACCCCGCCGCGCTGGTCTCCCACGATCAGCACACCGGCATCGGGCCTGGCCGCATCGCGATGACGCGCCCACCAGCCACCCGCCAGCAACAGCACGCCGATCAGCCCGGCGAGCAGAACTAGCCGCCGGGATCGGCGCGGGGCAAAACCATCCGTGTCTGTCGTACCGACCATTGCCCATGCCCTTTTTGCCGCGCGATGCTGATGCGGGCGCAGCAAAGCCCGGCCGCGGAACGATCGTCCATCGCGAATTTCTCAACAAATCTGTCGCACTGCTCATGACACGGCGGCCGGTTCGGGCGTAATCTGTGGCCAACACCTGCAAAGCCGGGAGGCGAAACAGTCCATGCCCGTACAGTTCATCGGCGCCATCGGCACCAGCGGCGGATCGGAAAGCCGCGCTTCACGCGGTCCTGCCATCGACAAGGCCTATCTGGGCGCGATCACCCGCGTGCACGAGGTTTCGGGCTTTGATCGTGTGCTGATCGGCTATTTCAGCAGTGCGCCCGACGGGTTCCAGGTGGCGGCCTATGCTGCGCAGCAAACCAGCCGGTTGCAGTTTCTGCTGGCGCATCGGCCGGGGTTTGTCGCGCCGACGCTGGCCGCGCGGCAATTGGCCACGCTGGACCAGTTCATCGACGGGCGGCTGGCGGTGCACATCATCAGCGGCGGATCGGACGCCGAACAGCAGCGCGACGGCGATTTCGCCACCAAGTCAGAACGGTATGCCCGCACCGACGATTATCTGGATGTCCTGCACAAAAGCTGGACCGAGCCGGCCGCGTTTGATCACGATGGCCCGTTCTATAGCGTGCGCAACAGCTTTTCGGCGGTGCGACCGGTGCAGGCGCCGCATCTACCAGTCTATTTCGGCGGATCGTCGGATGAGGCGATTGCGGTCGCGGTGCGCCATGCCGATGTCTATGCCTTGTGGGGCGAAACTTTGGCGCAGACGGCCGAGACCATTGCCAAAGTGCGCGCCGCCGCCGCCCGGATCGGGCGGACGCGGCCGATCAGGTTCAGCCTGTCGCTGCGCCCCGTGCTCGCGCGCAGCGAGGACGAAGCTTGGGCCCGCGCCGACCGCATTCTTGCCGCGGCAAAGGCGCAGCGCGGGCTGGCTGCTGGCGCGATGCCGGTGCACCTGTTCCGCAATGCCGATTGCAGCGTGCCCAATGTCGGATCGCAGCGCCTGCTCGATGCGGCCGCCGGTGGCCGGGTGCGCGACACGCGGTTGTGGACCGAAATCGCCGCGCTGACCGGGGGCAGCGGCAATTCCACGGCGCTGGTGGGCACGGCTGAACAGGTCACCGAAAGCCTGATGGATTATTATGATCTGGGCATCGACACGTTTCTGATCCGGGGGTTTGATCCGCTGGAGGACGCGGTCGACTATGGCAGGGATCTGATCCCGATGGTGCGCGCGGCGGTTGCCGATCGTGATGCGGCGCGCGTGGCCGCGCAATAGCCGGTTTCGCGGCGGATCAGATATATTTGCGCGATCTGGCGCGCGACAGCACATAGATAGACAAGTCGCGCACTTCGCCGGGGCCAAGCTTGCCGGCAAAGGCGGGCGAGACGCCGACGCGGCCCTCGGTCACGCTGGCAGCAATAGCCGCGCGATCATGGCCATAAAGATACGTGCCCGGCCGCGTCAGGTCTGTCGATCCGATCGCCGGATCGCCCCATCCCTGCACGGTATGGCAATCGTAACAGCCGCCTTCGCCTTCAAAGGTTTCCTTGCCGAGCGCAATCTTGCTTTCATCAAACGGCTGGCCCGACAGTTTGAGCACATATTCGGTCACCGCCGCCACTTCGTCGGGATCGAGGCTGTGCCCGACGCCGAGCGCCGGCATCAGCGCCAGATTGCGCGCCTTTGGATCGCCGCTGCGGATGCCGTGGCGGATGGTGAAGGCGATGTCCGACGGCCGGATCAGAAACGTATCGATATCCTCGCCGCCAAACAGCCAGCGATCATCGGTCAGATCGGGGGTATGCGCTGCGGCAATCCCGCGCGCATCGGCGCCGTGGCACCCGGCGCAATGGCGTTGGAACAGCGGCGCGCCAGCCCGTTCTGCACGCGCTCGTGCCGCCGGATCAGCCCATACCGTATCGATCCCCGGCGCGCTGCGGCGGCCGGCAACCGGCCCTGCCAGCATGGCCGCAACCAGCCCGGCACCGGCAAGCATCAGCGTCGAACGCGACCAGGACATGACAAAACCTTTCCAGGCACAAGAGGTGCGACATCGCGGTCTGCCAGTTCATCGCACAGGTCCAGCCAGTTTTTCTCAACCTGATTGCAGAATTTCTTGATTTTTGCGAGCGCGGCTGTGGTCCAGAGAGGCGGGCGTGCACAGTCGCTTGAAACCCATACACCGTTTTGCCCACCCATCGCGCTGGCTGATCGCCGCAATGGGCTTGTTGTTGCCGGTTGCGGCGCAGGGGGCCGATGCGCCGGTACTGAATCCCGCGCCCACCCGCGCGCAATGGGCGGCAATCGCCGATCAACCCGATCTGTCCGGCGTCTGGGCGCCCGGGCCGCTTGACAAATATGTGCCCGGTGGGCCCGAAGCGCCGCAATGGCTGCCCGATGTGGCCAAGCAGGTCGATCACCTGAAGCAACTCGATGCCGAAGGTCGCCCGCAGAACATCTATGTCAATTGCCTGCCCGAAGGCCTGCCCAGCAGCGTGACGCAGAACCTGAATTCGGTGGAATTTCTGGTGACCCCGGGGCGGGTGACGGTGTTGAGCGAATTTGACGGCAACCGCCTGCGCCGGATCTGGATCGATGGTCGGCCGCACCCCGCCGACCCCGATCCCACATTCAGCGGGCATTCGATCGGGCATTGGGAAGGGCAAAGCCTGGTTGTCGATACGGTCGGATTTCTGCCCGAAGTGTTCATTCCGCTCAGCCAGGGTGTCGGCTTTCCCAACAATGGCGGGATGCATGTCGAAGAACGCATCACGCTGACCGGGCCCGACACCTTGCGGCAGGATATCGTGGTGCATGCGCCCAAAGTGCTGGCCGCGCCGTGGCATGCCTCGCGCACCTATACCCGCCACCGCGAACGCAATTACGATCTGGCCGAGGCATCGTGCCGTCAGGGCGATTTCATCGAATCGACCGACGCCCAGGGAAACGCGGTGTTCGTGCCTTTGCCAAAGGATGCCGGTGGCGCAACCCTGCCGCCCGACCAGGCCGTGACCCCCGCTTCAACAGGAACCCATCCATGACATCTGCAATCCGCAGGGCGGCCGTTCTGGCGGCGCTGGCCCTGGCCCCGTTGGCCATTCCCGCACAGGCGCACCACAGCTTTGCCATGTTTGATCCGGCCAAGCCGATGAAGTTCGAAGCCACGGTGCAAAGCCTGCAATGGACCGCGCCGCACGCCGTGCTGTGGGTCGAGGCGGGCAAAGTGGGTGGCTATGATGCGGGGCTGTGGTCGCTGGAGCTGCCGACGAGCCCGGCCAATCTGGCCAAGATGGGCTGGTCGCGCAATTCGGTGAAGGCGGGTGACAAGCTGATCGTGGAAATCAACCCGATGCGCGATGGCCGCCGCGCCGGCCAGTTCAAGCGCGCGACCTTCGTCGGGTCGGGCCAGGTGCTAAGCATTGGCGCCATCCCCGGCGTGCAGCCGCCCAAGTGACCATGCGCCGCGCATGTGCCGCATTGCTGCTGATCGCCGCTGCGCCGGTGATCGCGCAGCCCGCCGATCCGGTGGTGCCGCCGCCAACCGCGGCGGATTGGGCAGCGCTTGCCAAACTGCCCGACTGGAGCGGAACCTGGTCGCCCGATGTGCGGGACCAGGTGGCGCAAGTCACCACCAACCCGGTGCCGTGGAAGCCGGAGGTGCAAAAGCAGGTCGATGTCCTGACGCGCGAGGAACAGGAAGGGCGGCCGCGCGGATTGCTGGTGAATTGCCTGCCGCATGGCATGCCCAGCCTGATGCTGATCACCCACAATGCGCACGAATTCCTGTTTACCCCGGGGCGGGTAACTTTGCTGGGCGAATCCGATGGCAACCGCCTGCGTCGCATCTGGACCGATGGCCGCGCCATGCCGGCCGATCCCGATCCCAGCTTTCACGGCTATTCGATCGGCCATTGGGAAGGCGATACGCTGGTGGTGGAAACGCGCGGGATCCTGCCGCAAGTCTATCTGGCGATCGGCGAGGCTGTCGGCATTCCCACCGGCGGTGACACGGTGATCCGGGAACGGCTGCATCTGATCGATCCCGACACGATGGCCGACGATCTGGTGATCACCGCGCCGCATGTCCTGACCCGCCCGTGGGAAACCCGCAGGTTGTACCATCGCACCCGCAAGCGCAGCTTTGAAATCGTGGAAGGCGTGTGCCGCCAGGGCGATTTTGAACCTTCGAGCGACAAATGGGGCAATCCCGTCTATATCCCCACGCGGCAGCAGGATGGCAATGTCCTGCCGCCCGCAGACCCGCCGGCCACCAACCCGTGAGATCACGCATGTTTCGCAAATTCACTCTGGCGCTGACTGCGCTGTCGCTTGTCACGGCTGCGGGCACCGCGCTCGCGCATCACAGCTTTGCCATGTTCGACCCGGCGAAAGTCGTCACGCTTCAGGGCAAGGTCAAGGAGTTCCGCTGGGTGAACCCGCATGTGTCGCTGTTTGTCGATGTTGCAGGCGGCGCGGGCCAATCCGGCGTGTGGGCGGTCGAATTGACCAGCCCCGGCAATCTGACCCGGCTGGGCTGGAGCCGCCAGTCGCTGAAACCGGGCGACCGCGTGGCGGTAGAGGTCAACCCCTTGCGTGATGGCCAGCATGGCGGCGGCTTTCGCAAGGCGACGCTGCTCGATAACGGCACGGTGCTGCAGGCAAACCTGATCAATATCGAAAAGGCCGCTGCCGGCGGGCATTGAGCGAAGCTTCGTCAGGCGCGAGGGTTATCCCGCGCGCGGCTTATATTGTAAAGCCGATCCAGCGCCCGCAGGTGATGATGGTCAGCCACAGTGCCAGCGAAATGGTGGCTGACACGCGCTGGGCCGTTGCGCCACCCGCTGTTGCGCGCGGCTGCACCACATAGTGAAACACCAGCACGTTCAGCCCGGCCAGCGCCAGCGCGAGAATCTTGACGCGGAAAAAAGTGTTGGCGAAATAGCCCTGCGGATTGGCAAAGATCAGCGTGGTGCCGGTGATTGCCGCCAGCACAAACCCGGCCCAGGTCAGCGGCAGCACCTGGCGCACCAGCCGGTCGGCATCGCGGTGCTGCTGCACCAGCCCGATCAGCCGCAGATCGACCAGCGCGATCGATCCGAACACCAGCGTCAGCGCCATCACATGCACCGCCTCGACTGCGCCGAATAGCCAGGTGCTGTCGGTCAGTGTTTCGGCCAGCGAGGTGGTGGCAAGCGTGTTTGCAAAGTCTTCAAGCGACATGGTACGATCCATTGGCAATCGGGGCGCGCATCCGCGCAGATGACCCTGTGGCAATCATGAAAAGGCGCCAGGCCAGCCTTCGGCATAGGCGATCCAGCGTCCGGCAAAGATGATGCCGATCCACAGCAGCAGCGATCCGATCGCCAGCAGGCGCGATGCGGTGGTCGGCACGGGCCCCGTGCGCGCTTGCGCCGCAGTAACCGCCAGCGCCGCCACGATCAGGCCCAGCTTTACCCAGAACACCGTGCGGAACAGCGCGCGGCCGGGCTCGCTCGCCACCAGCAGAAAGCCGGTGGCGGCCAGCACCACGATGGCGATCCCGATCACGCGGGTCCAAGCTTGCGCCACCACGTGCTGCGGCTGATCGGTTTCCACCACGCCCAGCGCGCGCAGATTGATCAGCGTGGCCGCGATCACCACCGCGGCAATCGCGACGATGTGCACAATCTGGATTTCCGGCACCAGCCAGGCCTGCGCCGTAACCGCCGTATTCACCGGCGAATGCGCCAGCCAGACCGCAAAATCGTGCAAAGTCGTCATGCCTGCTCCAACCGAGGGGGCTCAAACGCCCGGTACGTCGCTTCCAACCCGATCAGGCCGCCTGTTACCAATTGGCATGCATCATCCCCGGATTGAATATCGTCATAAGACGCGCCGTTCGCCCGGCAGTTATGCCGGGGTGAGGCCGAGCGAGGGATGTGTCTGGTCAAGGCTTTGGCGCGCAGGGAGGGCCTCGCGCCACGCGGCCAGCGCGGGCACGGCCACTTCGGGCAGGCGAAAGGCGATGTATTCGGCCGCAACCGCCGCGGTAATCCCCGCCAGCCCGAACGCTTGCGCATCAAGTTCGCCCGCCAGCCTTGCCGCCCCGCCGGCGACTGTTTCCGACCAGCGCGCAATCCAGTCGGGCGATTGCTGTTCGGCCGGCCGGCGTCGCTCAAACGCAATGCTGACTGCCGCATCGAGAATGCCATCGGCCAGCGCATGGCGCCGCAGCTCTGCCACGCGCGCAAACGGGTCCGCCGGGATCAGCCGGTTGCCACCATCCAGCGCATCGAGATAGGTAACGATCACCGCGCTGTCGTACAGCACCGTGCCATCCTCCAGTTCCAGCGCAGGGATCTTGGCCAGCGGATTGACCGACCGGAATGCTGCGTCTTCAAGCGGGTTGGTGCCGGTGATGGCGACCCGGTCCGCCAGACCGAGTTCGATCAGGGCAATGCGAACCTTGCGGGCAAAGGGCGATGTGGCGCTGGCGTAGAGTTTCATGATGGCCTTGTCTTGTGGTGCGGTTGCTCAGGCGTCAAAAGTTTTCGACGTGCGGGCGCAATTCCAGTTCCCAGCTCCACGCGTTGCGTGGCTGGGCCAGGACGGCCAGATAGCTTTGCGCAATCGCTTCGGGGTCCAGCGTGCTGTCCGGCGCTGTTGCCGGATCGGGCCGTTCGGCACTGCGCACCGCGCCGTCGATGACGAAATGGGCGACATGGATACCCTTTGGCGCGAGTTCCCGCGCTGCGCTTTGGGCGAGGCCACGCAGGGCGAATTTGCTCATCGCAAAAGCCGATGAATGGGCAAAGCCTTTCACGCTGGCGGTTGCGCCGGTCAGCAGAATGGCGCCGCGCCCCAATGGCAACAGGCGCCGGGTGGCCTGCTGCACCACCAGGAACGCGCCAAACGCCGATACCTCTATCGCCCTGCGCACCAGTTCGGGGTCAAGCGTTTCGATCGGCCCGCGCACGCGCCCCGATGCGTTGAACACGACGACTTCGGGTATGCCGATGGCGCGTTCGGCGTTGATGAACACTTGCGCCACGCTGGCCGGGCTGGCGGCTTCGACTTCAAGCGGGACTGCACCGGTTTGCGCGACCAGCGCCGCCAGTTTGTCGGGATTGCGCGCGGCAACCGCAACTTTGTAGCCCTGATTGGCCAGCGCGCGGGTCACCGACGCGCTGATACCGGGACCTGCGCCGACAATCAGCGCCGTCTTGTTGAGGATTTGAGCCATCGCATCATCCTTGCAATATGCTGTATCTTCCGGCCGACCTTACTGCGCAGGGGCGTGCGGGTCGATCTCGTGGATCGGCAGATCCCAGTGGTTGACGGTCAGTTCCCACCGCCGGTTCTCGTCCTTGCGGAAAGTGACCGCATCGGGAAACAGCGCCTTCACCACTTCGCCTTCGTGGGTCGCCCCATCGTGGCCATTGTAGGTGATCACGATGCGATAATCCCAGCGCGACTCTTCCGAAACATGCGCGCCGGGGCGAAACACGCTGTAGCTTAGCACATAGCCGCGCCGCTGTTCCTCATCGAGCGCGGCGATCTGGTACTTCTGAAACAGCCGCCACCATTCATCCTGAAAACCGTATCTGGCGCGATAGACCCATTCTTCCACATAGGGTTTGGGCGCTGCGGTTGCTGCCGGCGCCGCATGGGGCGCTGTTGCAGCCTGGGCAGATGCGGCGTGCGGGATGGTGAGCGCCAGCAGCGCAAAGGCAGTCCACCGGAAATGGGTCATCGCATCCTCTCGTGCACGAAAATCGGTGTGCCATATTCGGCCGGCCGCGCCGCCAATCAACGCGGCTTTGCTCAATCCCTTATGAATAGTTGGCGCTCGTCAGGCTGCGTTTTCAGGAGCACAATCCGCATGGGCGAACGCTCGCACGGGGTGGTTGGCAACCACCGACGGTCCGCATGACGGTAAGGAGAGCTGCGATGAAACGGATCATGCTGCCATTGTTCCTGTTGCTGTGCGGGCAGACGCTGCCGCCCGATACCGCCACATCTCGGCGCGAAGCGGAGACCGCGACGGCCATCGCCGGGGCGGATCTGACCGCGCCATTGTTTCTGTGCCGGGCCGATAGTTGGCAGACCGTACGTGCGGCCATGGCGCATTCCGATGAATGGCTGGAACCGGTGAAGGCGTTCGACAACCTCTATTTTGTCGGCAATGCCTTTGTCGGGGTGTGGGTGCTGAAAACCAGCGCCGGGCTGATCCTGTTCGATGCAACCGAGACCGAGGCGCAGGCGCGTGATCATCTGGCGCCCGGGCTAAGGGCGCTGGGGCTTGATCCTGCGTCAATCCACACGGTGGTCGTCACCCATGGCCATTTTGATCACTTTGGCGGTGCAGCGTGGTTGCAACGGACATACCACGCGCACATCGCGCTCAGCGCTGCGGACTGGACCATGATTGAATCGCTGGCGTCCGATGCGCCCGAACGCCACCAGGCCGAATTGCCCCGGCGCGACATCGTGATCACCGACGGGCAGGACCTGGTGCTGGGCGACACTGTGGTGAAACTCTATCTGACCCCCGGGCATACGCCGGGTACGGTTTCGGCGATCGTACCCGCGCGCACCGGCGGCAGGACTGTGCCGTTGTCGCTGCTGGGCAGTGTCGCGTTTCCCGCCGCGCTCGATCCCACGCCGCACGCGGGGGGTCTGCGCGCCTACGACCAGTCGGTGCAGCGGTTTGCGCAGATCAGCCAGGCCGCGGGCGCGCAAGGCTTTATCAACACGCACGTGTTTGCCGATGGCACGCGCCAGCGGCTCGATGCCGTGCGAGCGGGCGCTGCCAACAATCCGTTCCTGATCGGCGCCGAGGCGACGGCAAGATATTACGCGGTCCTGCACCACTGTCTGCTGGCGGCGCAGGCTCGCGCCACCGGCGGCTGACGCAAATGTCTATCGCATCGCTTGGGTATTGACAGCTTCGGCCTTGGCGATGAAAAGCCACGCCATGCCTGCTGCCCGTACCGACCGGCGCCCCTTGCGATGATCCGCATCAACGGTGTTCACAAACGCTTTGCCGGGGGCAGCGGTGCTGCGCTGTGCGGTGTCGATCTGGCGATCGATGCGGGTGAGGTGTTTGGCATCATCGGGCGATCGGGCGCGGGAAAATCCACCCTGGTGCGGTTGATCAATGGACTGGAGCGGCCCAGCGAAGGCCATGTCACGTTTAACGGCATCGATGTCGCCGCTCTTGCGCCGCCGGACTTGCGCCGCTTGCGCCGCCGGGTCGGCATGATTTTCCAGAATTTCGGCCTATTGTCTTCGGCGACCGCGGCGCAGAATGTGGCGCTGCCGCTGCGGCTTGCAAGTACCCCGGCATCCATCCGCGCTGCCAAAGTGGCGGAACTGCTCGACCGGGTCGGCCTTGCTGACCATGCCGACAAATACCCCGCGCAGCTTTCGGGCGGGCAACGCCAGCGCGTCGGGATCGCCCGCGCGCTGGCCACCGGGCCCGATGTGCTGTTGTGTGACGAGGCGACCAGCGCGCTCGATCCGGAAACCACGCGCGACGTGCTGGCGCTGCTGGCCGCGCTCAACCACGACCTGGGGCTGACGATCGTGCTGATCACGCATGAAATGGATGTCGCGCGCCAGATCTGCGACCGCGTTGCGGTGCTGCAGGCTGGCCAGGTGGTTGAACTTGGCAGGACCGTCGATGTGATGATCGACCCGCAACACCCAGAAACCCGCGCTCTGTTGGCCGATACCGTGTCACGCGACCCCGCGCTGGCGCAATTTGACGGACAGGTGGTGCGCTTCACGGTCCACGGCGATGCAGCCACAGCGCCGCTGATCAGTGCGATCACGCGCGAAACCGGGGCAGACCTGACCATTCTGGATGGCCGGGTCGGCCGTTTGCGCAATACGGCCTATGCACAAATGACGCTGGGGATTGCGGGCGGCGACACCGCTGCGGCGCTGGCAATGCTGGCGCAATATGGGCGCGTGTCGGCATGAACGCGCTGTTTGCCGATGTGGTATGGTCGGACATCGCGCTGGCCACGCTCGATACGATGATCATGGTCACGGTCTCGCTGGCGTTGACGGTGATGATCGGGCTGCCGCTGGGTCTCGCACTGTTTCTGACCGGGCCTGGGCAGACCTGGGCCAACAGGGGCGTGCACGGGACCTTGTCGATCGCGGTGAACATCCTGCGATCGTTGCCGTTCATCATTCTGCTGATCGTGCTGATCCCGTTCACGCTCGTGCTGGTTGGCACATCGCTGGGCGTGCCCGGTGCAATCGTGCCGTTGGTCGTGGGTGCTGCACCCTTTTTTGCCCGGCTGGTAGAGGCCGCGCTGCGCGAAGTGGACCGCAACACGATCGAAGCGGTCCAATCTATGGGCGCCTCCACGCGCGATCTGGTCTGGCGGGCCTTGTTGCCAGAGGCGTTGCCCGGAATCATCGCTGCCGGCACCGTCACCGTGATAGCGCTGGTTTCCTATTCGGCGATGGCCGGGGTGGTCGGCGCGGGCGGATTGGGCGATCTGGCCGTCCGCTATGGTTATCAGCGCTTTCAGACCGATGTGATGGTGGTCACCGTCGCACTGCTGATCGTGGTTGTGCAATGTTTGCAAATGCTGGGGGACCGCCTGGTCCGTCATTTCAGCCGCCGATAAGGAGACCTCCCCCATGTTTCGCCGCAGATTGATCCTTGCCGCCCTGATGGTGCTGTCCGCCTGTGGCCACAAGGCTGATCCGGCAGTCGATACCGGCACGCTGACAGTGGCCGCCACTGCCATTCCGCATGCCGAAATCCTGGATCACATAAAGCCCGTGCTGGCCAAACAGGGCGTCGATCTCAAGGTGATTGTGCTCAACGACTTCGTGCAGCCCAACGTGCAGGTTGCCGAAGGCCATGTGACGGTCAACTATTTCCAGACCAAGCCCTACCTCGATGAATTCAACAAGAGCCGCGTGGTCAAACTGGTGACGATCGCGGGCATTCATGTGGAACCTTTGGGCGGCTATTCGCACAAATGGAAGAAGCTGGCCGATTTGCCCGTCGGCGCGACCGTCGCCATCCCCAACGAGGGCAGCAACGGCGGGCGGGCATTGTTGCTGTTGGCCAAGGCCGGATTGCTGAAGCTGCGGCCAGAGGCAGGCGCGCTGGCTACGCCGCACGACATCATCGCCAACCCCAAAAACCTGCAGGTCCGCGAATTGGAGGCGGCAACACTGCCGCGTGTGCTTGACCAAGTGGATCTGGCGTTGATCAACACCAATTATGCGCTGGTGGCAAAGCTGAACCCGGTGCGCGACGCGCTGGTGATCGAGGACAAGGATAGCCCTTATGTGAACTACGTTGTCGGAATGGAGTCGGCAAAGTCCGACCCGCGCGTGGCAAAGCTGGTGGCGGCGTTGCGCAGCCCGGATGTGAAGGCGTTTATCGGACAGCGTTACGGCGGTGCGGTCATCCCGGCGTTTTAATGCGGTTATCGGCCTTTTGACCATCAAGCCGGCTTGAAATCGGCACGGAACCCTTCACAGCGAGCATCATGAACACGGCCGATCTCGTCGTCTATTACGAACATCCGGAATGGTTCGCACCGTTGTTTGCCAGCCTTGATCGGGCGGGCTTGGCGTGGCGAGCGATGAACGCTGCCGGCCATCAGTTCGATCCGGCCGATACGACACCGCCGGCACTGCTGGTGTTGAACCGTATTGCCATGTCGAGTTTTCTGCGCGCGGCCGAACATCCGATATTTTACGCACAGGCCCTGTTCGCGCAGTGGGAGGGGCAGGGCGCACGGGTGCTGAATGGCAGTGCTGCGCTGGCGATTGATGCGTCAAAGGCCCGGCAACTGGCGTTGATCCATCGGCTTGGCCTGTCGGCGCCGCGCACGCGCGTCGTGCACGCGCGCGCCGACCTGGCGGCGGCGGCGCATGCCATCGGCTTTCCGCTGGTGGTCAAGGCCGACATCGGCGGCGCGGGCGCCGGGATTGTGCGTTATGACAGCATGGCAGAACTTGCGGCGGCCATCGCCGACGGCAATGTGCCGGCGGGTCTCAATGGCATAACGCTGGTGCAGGATTATGTGCCGCGGCGCGGCGGCCGGATCGTGCGGGTAGAAACGCTGGGGCAGCGCTATCTTTATGCCCTGGCAATCGAAAGCGATGGTGACACGTTTGATCTGTGCCCCGCAGATGCCTGTGCGGTTGGCCGACCACCGGTGCTGATGACCCGGTTCGATCCGCCGGACGAACTGATCGCGGCATCCGAAGCGATTGTGCGGGCGGCCGGGTTCGACCTGGGCGGGGTGGAATATCTGATCGATGACCGCGACGGGGTGGCCCGGTTTTACGATGTCAACGCGCTGTCGAATTTTGTGGCCAACCCCATCGATGTACTGGGCTGGGACCCGCATGACCGGCTGGTGGATTGGATGCGCGATCATATTGCCATGATAAAGGGTCGGGTGGGCTGATGCGGTTCGGGTTCTGGATGCCGGTGTTTGGCGGGTGGCTGCGCAATGTGCCCGACGAAGGCATGCGCGCTGATTGGCTCTATGCGCGCGACCTGACGCTGGCGGCAGAGCAACAAGGCTGGGACCTGACGCTGATCGCCGAATTGAACCTGAACGATATCAAGGGAATCGATGCCCCCGCGCTGGATGCCTGGTCCACTGCGGCGGCGCTGGCGGCGGTGACATCGACGCTGGAACTGATGGTCGCGGTGCGCCCCAATTTCCACCACCCCGCGCTGTTTGCCAAGGCTGCGGCCAATATCGACCGCATTGCCGGCGGGCGGCTGACGCTGAACGTGGTATCATCGTGGTGGGCGGACGAGGCTCAACAATATGGCCTGCAATTCGATCAGCACGATGATCGCTATGCCCGCACGGCGGAATGGCTGCGCGTGGTCAACGGGCTGTGGACCGAACCACGGTTTTCGCTCGCCGGACAGTTCTACACGCTGGACCAGGCGATCTGCGAACCCAAACCGATCGCCTGTCCACGCCCGCGCATCTACGCCGGCGGCGAGAGCGAAGCGGCCAAGGCGCTGATCGCGCGCGACTGCGACAGTTTTGTCATGCACGGCGACCCACCGGACGTGATCGCGCAAAAGGTGGCGGATATGCGCTCGCGCCGCGCCGCGCTGGGCCTGCCGTCGATGACTTTCGGCATGGCCGGTTATGCCATTGTGCGCGACACCGAGCAGGAGGCGCAGGCGGAACTGTCGCGGATCACCACACTGACCGGTAAGCCACCGGCGGGCTACGACAATTTTGACCAGTGGCTGTCGGGCACGCAGCTGGAACGCGAATTGCAGATCCGCGAATATTCGGTATCCAATCGGGGCTTGCGCGCCGGGCTGGTCGGCACGCCCAAGACTGTGCTGTCGCGCATTGCCGATTACGCGGCCGCGGGGGTCGATCTGTTGTTGTTGCAGCTAAGCCCGCAGGCAGAGGAAATGGCCCGCTTTGCGCGTGACGTGATCGCCCCCTGGCGCGCGGCAGTGAAATAGCGCGCGACGCGTTATTCGCGCCAAACCGCGCTGGCGACGTCGACCGGGCGGGGCAGCAACCCCAGCTTTGCGAACAGATCGGCATTGGCCTGCTGGCGTTGCAAGATCGCGGGGCTGATCGGGTCTGCCGCAAAGGGGCCCCGGCGCAATGACACGCGGACGATCGGGGCGGGCAATCCGGCCAGCTTTGCGGTCAGCGCCACCACATCATCGACATGGTCGCGCGCCCACACCGCCGTGCTGCGCATCGCGGCCAGGATGGTCTGCACATCGGCGTGTTTGGCGGCAACGGTGCGGCGATTGCCGATCAGGAAGGAATCGCTGGCGGGTAATTGGTCCCCGGTCACGATCGCGCGCGCACCCAGATTCTGTTCGGCCAGCGCATAATACGGGTCCCAGATTGACCACGCATCGATTGCCCCGCTGGCAAAGGCGCTGCCGGCATCCACCGGTGACAAGTTGATCGGCGTCACATCGCCAAAGCCCAGGCCCGCGTGCTGCAATGCCTTGGCCACGACCAGATGCGCCGATGATGCCCTGGTAAAGGCCAGCCTGCGCCCGCGCAGATCGGCCACAGTGCGCAGCGGCGAATCCTTGCGGACCAGAATGGCCGAGCTTCGCCCGCTGTTCGGCTCTGCAGTCAGATAGATGATCGGCGCACCGGCAGCCTGGGCAAAAATGGGCGGGCTTTCACCGGTTGCGCCGATGTCCACGCTGCCGGCCGCCATGGCTTCGAGCATGGGCGGGCCGCTGGGAAATTCGATCCACTGCGCCGGCGGGCGCCCGGCGGCAACCAGTGCGGCGTCAACCGTGCCGCGCGCTTTGGCCAGCAGCAGCAGCCCGCTGCGCTGATAGCCGATGGTAACCGGCGCGGGCGCATTGCCGCGGGCACATGCGGACAGCAGACCGGCGCCAAGCGCCATCAGCGTGTTACGGCGTGATACGGGCACAGGCTTCTCCATCGTCCTGGTGGGGCAATCGACCGCGCGGGTTCACGACGGGCCGGTCGCCACCTGGTCATAACGGGCGGTGTGGTGCACGCTGGCCTCTCCCGCCCGGCCCGGGCGCGCGGTGGCAATATGCGTGTCGCGCGCGGCAATCGGCAGAAGCGGAAACAGCAATTCGGCCACGCGATAGGCCTCTTCCAGATGGGGATAGCCGGACAGGACAAAGGTTTCGATGCCCGCATCGGCATATTCGGTCATGCGCGCGGCCACGTTTTCCGCCGATCCGACCAGCGCGGTGCCCGCGCCGCCGCGCACCAGCCCGATGCCCGCCCACAGATTGGGGCCGATCACCAGCCGGTCGCGCCGCCCGCCGTGCAGGGCCTGCATCCGGCGTTGCCCGGTCGAACCGCTGGCGGCTTGCGCCTTTTGCACCAGCGCGATGGTCTTGTCGTCGATCCGGCTGATCAGACGGTCGGCCTCGGCCCAGGCGGCTTCTTCCTGTTCGCGCACGATCACATGCATGCGGATGCCAAAGCGCACGCTGCGCCCTTGCGCCGCCGCGGCATCGCGCACGCGCCCGATCTTTTCGCGCACCGCGGCCACGGGTTCGCCCCAGGTCAGGTACCAATCGATGTGATTTGCGGTGACGGCAATGGCCGGGTCAGACGATCCGCCCAGATAGAGCGGCGGCCCTTCGGCCTGTACCGGTGGAAACAGCAGCTCCGCGCTTTCGGCAAACAGATGATCGCCCTGGTGATCAACGCGCTCGCCCGCCATCAGCCGGCGCCAGATGCTCAGGAATTCGTCGGTCTGGGCATAGCGTTCGGCATGATCGAGCGTGACGCCGTCGGCGCGCATTTCGCGCGCGTCGCCGCCCGCCACCACATTGATCAGCAGGCGGCCACCGCTGACGCGGTCCAGCGTTGCCGCTTGCCGCGCGGCAAACAGCGGCGACGTAACGCCGGGCCGCACCGCCACCAGAAATTTCAATATGTGCGTCAGCGGCGCCAGCGCGCTGGCCAGCACCCAGCTGTCTTCGCAGGTGCGCCCGGTGGGCAGCAGGACGCCATGAAACCCCAAATGGTCCGCCGCCACCGCAACTTGGCTGAGATAGCCGAAATCGGTCGGGCGCGAGCCTTCATCCGACCCCAGCCAGCGGCCGTCACCATGCGAAGGGATGAACCAGAACGGGATGATCGTCATGAAAGTCCCCAGCCTGCCAGCACCGCATAACGCGGATTTTCATTTTCTACCGATTTGATAGACTAAACGAACTGCCTGCGATGAACAAGATGCATCGATGGATGCATTGGCCGGCGTCCGTACTCAATCGCGCAATCTGGATGTACCCACACGGCGCCCATGAACCCTACCAATCTGGCGGTCTTTGACTCGCTGCACCAGATCGCCCTTCTTCAAAACAAGCGAGGAGTTCCGGCGGTAGCCCGGCCTCGAATGTGCTATCCATGGGATAGTGCGGCATGGCGGCAGAAATCAGATTCAGAAGAGCCAGACCTTGCTTGCGGTCTTTCGGCCGTTTGAGCGGGTTTCGCTTTGCTTGCCGTGACATCCAGAGCTTTTGCAGAGCAAACCAGCGTGGGTCGGGCGCAACAATCCGCGCGGGCGATCCGTCGCGGCAGCCAATGACCTGGTCGACCGGACGGCCGAGCAACAGCCATTCCTGTTCCGGTAGGGACATGGGACGGGGCTTGTCGGTGGCAACGAGCGAGTGCACCCGCGAAGGTGCCACAAGCAATTCGACTTCGTAAGCCTTTGCATTGCGCGCCTGGAAATCGCGCTCGCTGTTGACGGTGAAGGTCGGATCGACGGCTTTGAGCATTTCCCATACGGTCCTGCCGTCTTGGCTTTGATCCGTAGCGACCCAAGCGAGATCGAAGTCTTCGGTTTCGTCGGGGAGCGTCACGACACCGTTCGCCTCTGCCAGATAGGCGGCGATCGCGTTCGTGCCTACAACCAGCAGATGCGATCCGAGCAATTGGCGGCGATCGCATTCTCTCAGGATCGGGCCCGCATCGCTGGACAGCAACGGCAGCCGCAAGGCCCGATAGAGCGCCGCGCTTTCAGCGAGTGCGGTACGCAGGTCGGAAATGCGTTCTTTTAGTTCCGTTTTGCGGGTGTGGTATGCGAGAAACTCGGCCTCAAGCGCATCATTCCATCGGCCAAGGCTTTTGCCATTTCCGCTGCGGTCATCGATGCGATAGAGATAATCATGGCCATGCACCGTCTTGCGCCGCAGGTCATACGGCAGTTCGCGCCGTTGCCGTTCCGCCTCGATCCAGCTCTCGTAGCGTTGGCGTAGATTGACGAGCAAGCGCGATTGTTCGTCGCTGAACGGGCGGAAGCGGATCATGAGCCTTTATCCCACGAAATTCTCAGATTGTCAAAATGTGGGATAAATCGATAACATAAATTATGTTAAATGAAACCGGAAAATCGCCGCGGTGAATTTCCAAGATGCAAGAATTACCCTGCAAAACAGAAATTCGTCCCGATGCAGGGTAATTTGCCGGACTTGGGGTGCAGGCGCAGGCAAAGTGGGATTGCTAAGCCCGGAAAGCTTCAGCGGCCAGTTGGCCAGTTGGCCAGTTTCGCGCAAATCCCAGAGCCATGCGAGATCGACCAGCATATGGTAGTGAACTTACGGGTCTGGGATGCAGAGTTTGACGCACATCGGCCCGGTTGAAAAGGAAGCTCTCAGCCCAGGGTTGAGATTGCGGCGGCGGCGGTCTATGTTTCACGCAAAGTACAAGCGCAAGGAGGCCTGTGTGAAACCGTCAGCAGCGCTTCGCCTTAAGCGCGATGAAATCTATGCAGCAGTAAGTCGATATCGCACCGCGAACCCGCGCGTTTTTGGGTCCGTGCTTCATGGCACCGACACCGATGAAAGCGACCTGGATTTGCTGGTTGACACCATGCCGAGTGCGACTTTGTTTGATCTGGGCGAGCTGCAAGTTGAACTGGAAACTATACTCGGGATTCAGGTTGATCTTCTGACACCAGGGGATCTCCCGGCTAAATTCCGTAGCCGGGTTCTGGCTGAAGCACGTGCGGTATGACAGCAGACCGCCTGACTGATTACATTGAGTAAATGCGCGTAGCGACGACCGATGTGCTCGACTTTGTCGAAGGGATGAATAAGGACGATTTCCTCACCGACAAGCGCACGCAGCAAGCGGTCGTGATGAGCATTATCATCCTCGGGGAAGCCGCAACCAGAATTATGGACAGGCACCCGGATTTTGCCGAAGCCCATCCTGAAATCGCGTGGCGGGCCATGCGCGGGATGCGCAATCGCATCGCCCACGGCTATTTTGAAACGGATTTTTCGGTTCGCCATGCTCAGAGTATGCGTTGTCCGTCGTCAGAACATTCGGCACAGTTTGCGGCGTAAATTAGCGGAGGGCGGGCCTCGTCTGGGGTTGGTTTTTAGGCGGCGAGCTTACGGTGTTGCAAGCGCCGATGTTCGATGGTTTGGCTGCGCGCGCCTTGATGCACGCCTTAAGTACGTTGCGCGTTTCGAGGACCGCCTTGGGTGGCAGCAATGGTAACCCATTATGAGGCTTCGCCGGATCAAATAGCATGTGTCGAAAAATATCGATTCTATCGACACATTCAACCGAAATGTCGATGCCATCATCTTGTCACCCCCAGCCGGTCAAAAAGCGGGCTCGTATTCGCTAGCCAAGGCGCCAGGCACACCAACCTGTCGCAGGGCATCACACCATCCATTTGAAATGCGGCGCGCTGTTCCACGGATGATATTCCGCGCTTCTTTTTCCGGGATCTCGAAGAACCCACAGGCCCCCCTGTTTCTGGCTGAACGCGCCCTTTGCCGAGTTTGTGACATTTGTGCTACCGATTCAAAACCCTTTATAATCCTCTCTGCGTCGGCAACTTATTGATAAATTGAACTTACATGGTCACTTCGGGTTTAACCCCACGACGTCTGATCTTTGGGCAAGCGGCCACTGGGGTCGAAGACAGTGACCCTGGACGGTAAATCGTCACTCCAGCGCCACAGGATGAGGTTGCAATTGGCGGCCGTTGCGTTGGGCACGAAACTCGGCGCCAGCATGCCTGCAAAGCCGTCTCGTTTCAGCTGATCGACGACAAGCCAGGATGGTGCGTCCTGGCCCTTGCGCAGGTAGCCGAGCCATCCGCAGGCGATGTCGGAGAGGGGCACGCCAAATTTCGCGCGGTCCATGTCCGTCCTCAAATCCGCAACGGGATCGCAATCCACGTCATATTCGCACATGGTCAAAGGATGCAGCCGCTGGGTCAGCCCCTGCGTGCATTCTCCGAAGGCGGTCATCACGTCGAGCGAGAGATAAAGCGTCGGCTCGCCCTTGCGGTTGAAGCGGCCACCGGTCTTTGCGGCGCCCTCGCCGGAGATCGGCGAGAACGACCACATCGGATCATGGCCACGGTAACACCGGCCG